>Ga0315914_1003553_pt1 | contig 23642 bp, 10 predicted proteins | sample MpolenodulesMG_FD_203920 | JGI IMG/M metagenome (GOLD analysis project Ga0315914, IMG submission 203920) | Medicago polymorpha root nodule microbial communities from Los Angeles, California, United States - elongated nodules | ecosystem: Host-associated > Plants > Roots > Nodule | place: USA... | reverse complement strand
AGTACAAACCTTCTTAATTGTTTTCTGAAAGCAGGTTTTGTGTTCATCCATAGAAGCATGAATAAACTCGTCAATGTGATCCTTCACATCCTCCAAGAATGAGGCTTCTTCATGCTTCTTCTTTCGACAAGAAGTGGCAACAGCAGCTGATGAGGTTGGCTTTTCAGCTTGGCTTTTCTGAGTGTCCATGATCTGAGGTTCCAATAGCTGTAACAAGTTATGCCCATAAGTCTCAATTATCATCAAACAATTTAGTTAAACATTAATATATATCGGTCATTGTTATCAAACACTACACTCTGCGGTCTCTATTAACTAAAATATCAAAATGCAATAACAATATATATTTAAGTTGTTCTAGTGAGAGGCAGGATCTTAAACTCATGAAAAACTAAATGACATTGGAATGGTAATCAGTAAGAAAATCCATACTTAGTACTCAAAAGTTAAAAAGAACACTGTCTATAAACAATTTAGAACTAACAACAAACATACAAGTCATGCCCTGCAGGTAAAGAAAATAGCCAGATAAAAAACCAGTCGTATTAACTCTGATAAGCTGAACTGCAAATTTAGAAGCCAAAGGTCAACATTTTGTTAAAGACAGATGGTTTGAAGCATAACAAAATTTCTAAGATCAAATAGTGGAGGCTTCAATCCTTGTGGCCTCCGTTATAACCAAATTCAGACAAAAGATAGGGCAGGCATATGCATTATCCACAATACAAGTACAAAAATCTCTGGCGTGAGATCAAGTATAAGATATAAAATCATTTATGAACTTTAGCTGTTCTGAAGCTTTTAGAAAAGTCAATTTCAGACAAGATCAAAGACTAAATTACTAAATTTAACAAGTTTGGCTTGTTGATATTAAAATTTTATAGGAGTTTTATGACTATATATCACCTAAAGTGCATTGGAAATTGAAAACCACATAATGCTTCAAAATATAGTTGCAGGCTTCTCAATTTCTATATAAATAAACTACGCGGATTTGGTTTGAAATATATCCGTTAACAACCAACAATTGCAAAATCTAAGCATGCAATAAAGCACATAAGAATTTTTCAGACCACCTCTCTAGAAACACTGAAATCTATATATTACGAAACATAAAATACAGAATAAATTATACATTGCAAGACTAATTACAGGACCGGAAGCAATTCATTCAATGAGCGACAAAAATAATAATTTTAACACTACACACTTCCAGATAAAGACGCATACACAACTAAACCTTAATTTCCAAAAACAACTCACACTAAATTTAAAGGAACCAAAATCCAAAATTTCATGGTTAAACTCCTTATGCAAGCTTTCAAAAGAAACAAAAGATGCATGTTTTTCATTTGTATGGCTCAAAAAATGGCAACAACAGCTGCCAAAAATCTAGAACACATGCCAAATATGCAGAGAATATGTTTGTAGTTGTAGGAAAAGTGATACTAACTAAGAAAAAAGTTGAACAGAGATTCTATAATTAAAAGCATTGTATTTAGCTCTCTGAAGAAACAAGTACAGCCTGATTTAACAATTGCATAGCACTTGTGCAAACACAAGTTTGTACCAAACCAAATCATTTGAAATTTACAGAATTTGATGAATTCCAATTCAAAAAATAGTTATAATATAACCATTAAATTTAAGCAAAAAAATTATCAAAACGGAGTTTCTCGCTGATCGGGTGCGTTACAGGAAAAGGGAAGCAAAATTCGAAAAAGAAGGCAAACCTGGACGGAGTTTCTGGCTGTTTGTGGCGGCGGACGACGAACTCCGGCTGGGTTTTCCGGTGAGTTGAGTAGATGGCAGACGAGAGGTGGTTCAGAACGATGGGCCTCAAAGTGGGTTGGACTTTCGGTTATGTTTTCAAACGAGTAACTTTTCCAACACTCCAAATCACTTTTCACTACTTTTTTTCTTTCCTACTTACTCCATGTTGTTATTCTCACGTGCCACATTATCTCATCATTATCTTGATGATTATATAATACAAATAATATACATCGAATGACTTTAAAATGTAGGTTTTCGATTATAATAATAACATGATGGTGTATATAGCAATAATTCGAAATAACTTTAAAACATGATTTTTCAACTAAGAGTCGATGGAAATAACTATGGCTTAATAGCAGTTATGGTCTCTTATATTTCAAAAAATTGTGATTTTGGCCCCCTAACTATGGTAATTTTTTTATTTTTTAATTAAAAAATTAAAAAATTATTATCTTAATAATTAAAAAAATAAAATAAAATACACATGTGGCATCCACGTCAACTTTGACTTGGTCAAAATTGGTCCGGGGGGTCAAAACTGCAAAAGGGGCAATACTTAGGGGGCGGTTTTGTATTTTATTTTGTTAGGGGCCATAATCGCAACTTCTTAAAACATAGAGGGCCAAAACTGCTATTAATCTAAATGATTTGTAATCTGGTATGGTTATCCTGTTACAAATTGACTCTGTCTTTGTGTTAATCTAAACATGTTTCCTCTAAATTATTGGCAGAAGAAGAGTGTATCATGCTCAAATTTTATAATAAAAAAAAAACAAGAAATGCGTCTATTTGTATGAAGTTTCGGATTATAAAATATGAGCCACTTATGTTTTGGGATTTTATAATTTAAATTGGTGAAAAGCTCAAGTTTGCAACCAAAAATAGGAGGAAAAATCATTTTATCCAAAAATCCTAAGTGCGTTTGGTAAAAAAAATAAAGACGCGTGAGAAGAGCATAGGAAAAAATTGATGAACTCATTTGAAATTTTAATACCACATTAATTAACTTTTTTCAATTTTGTAAATGTTAATAAACCAATACATAAAACTTCTGTGAAAGTACTCTTATCTCTTTTTAATTTATACGATTTTTTTAATCCGTGTGAATCAATCAACTAAATTGATTATTTTAGAACGAAGAGAGTAGCTTATATGAAAACAATTTAACTTTTATTTTAATCTTTTATTATAGAAATAGATTTACGTAAGCATATATCATAATAAGCGTTTATGAAGCCATTTATCCATACGAGGTATGCTTTTGAATAAATTAAAAGCTTTTGTGCTATTTAGACATGTGTTTTATGTATGACTCTAAGGTTAGTAAAGTTGCTCAAGCTTTAGAGAGAATGTAATTCCAAATGAATATACTATTTTTTTTAAAAGTAATGATATTTGAACAACCAAAAATTAACAATTTATGAACAACCCTAACAAAATAGACAAAAATGACAAATGTTAGTTTGATTAGAAGAGAGAAAAACTATTAATAAAATTACAACAATATAAAAATACAATGTTCAAATAATTTTCCACTTTTTTCAGCATAATTTGTTGTGCAAAAATTGTTGGAAAGCCTAAAATTGTCCACGGTTTCATTATACCACTTGTGTGGTCTAGAAACAAAGAAAGTAGATATACCCTACTAAACAAGTCTCTTCAAACTCTACCACAAACCACCCATCTTAACACACACACACAAACCATAAACCTTCTTTCTCCATCAAAAACCAAACCAAAATACCATAATTGGAATCTTTTTCTTCTGTGCTGTGTTTTTCTTTTAAGATTCTTTTACTTTAGACTTCAAACTCTAACACAAAAACTCTCATTCATTACCAATAATGGCTTGTGCATTGCAAGCTACCATAACAACCAACACATGTGCCTTTTCAACAAGGAAATTCTCCTTGAAGCAACAAAAGATTAACAAGAGAAGTTCATGCATGTTCATTGTTAGAGCTTCTTCTGAGTCTGATTGCAACGATGAAGAATGTGCCCCTGATAAGGAAGTTAGTTCAGTCAATTCTCAAACCATATTTAGTTAATTGTTTGCTTTTGTTTTATTTGTTTTACTTTGTATGTTTGTTTGGTAGTTGAGAAAATTAAGGAAAACTAGGTATATAATATATATTATAGCTTTGTCCAAAGTAAAACATATTGTTTTAACATATTTTTCATTGTAATATGCTAAGTAGCTACATCTGTTGGTATTATGCTTTGCTTATAAAAAGGGTGTTTGTTTATATTGGTTTTGGACCTTTATATGATTTGATTACAGGTCAATTTGAATATTGTTTTTTTGGTTATTTTTGTTATTTTTTCATATAGCTCTAGCATGGTTTTAAATTGTGGTTGCGGTTACACTACAAATCTTTTTATATTGCGTGAAGACATGGTCAAAATTGTGGTTGCAATTTCGTTGCAGGACCTCAAAATCCTTTATATAGTGGCTGCATTTGCGATTGCAGACTGCAATTTATAAACCATGGACTGTAGTATAGTAGTTTATAAATTACTGAATTAGGAAGAGAACAAATGTTAGCATAATTTATCATCAACACAGAATTATATAGTCTTAGAAGGAAAAATGTAGAATGTTCATTTGTTGTCGGTGTCTTTCTATATGAAATGCTGAATACACATTAGTATAAATGAAATTTGCTTCATATCAGTACTTTCACATTCACATAAGTTTCAACGTGTTTCCAATTATTGAACCATATGTACAACCCAAATTTCTAATCAAGATGAACAAAAGGCAAAAGAAGCTAATCATCTGTCGATGGTGGTGTAGGTTGGGAAGGTGAGTATGGAATGGTTAGCAGAGGAGAAGACAAAAGTAGTAGGTACATATCCACCACGTCGTAAGCAGGGTTGGACAGGCTATGTTGAAAAGGATACTGCTGGACAGACAAATATATATTCAGTCGAGGTTAGAATTTTTCTTTTATTAAGGAATTAAAGTTGTGCTTGTTTCATAATTTGTTATTCCTTTGATCTTTATGTGTGCATGTGTGAATATGTCCCTTTGATTTTGTTGAGCATGTAAACGTATAGCAAAACATGCAAGTGATACAAGAGAGTATTATGTATGAATCATATCTATCTTGTTAGTCTCTACATATCAATTTTACAGTATCTGGTTGAGGAAAAATGGAGGGAGGGGACTCAGGGTAGAAAAACTCTTCCTGATTCAAGTTTTGCTCCTATCAGAAGGGGAAAATTTGAATGGAAGAGGAGACGAGTTTATAAATTGTTATATATTTTGACTAAAATATCCTTACATTAAATACATGTAATGTAATACAAAAATCACGGTTTGGATAAACAACTTAATTAAGCGCTACTTCAAACAAAAAACTTAATTAAGCGCTTAGAGCAGAAGCACTTGTCATAGAAGTGCTTATGAATAAACTATTTCTATTTCATTTAAGTTATAAGTTGTTTTTGTAAGCTCTCTTGGTCCTTGGAGAGCTTATGAAAATAAGCTGAAAATTACATAAGCTAATTCAATTATCTCTCTCAATCAGTTTCACAAGTGGTTATACTAGTAGATAAATGATAAGTCAATCCAAACAGGCACAAAGTCATGCTACGATTTTTATATAAATGATAAGACACACAATATATAAATGATGCCTTAAGAATCTAGATCCTTAAATTTTCTATGGCGTTCGAGTCAATGTTTGTCTAACACTTACTGACCTTTTCCAGCCAGCAGTTTATGTGGCAGAAAGTGCTATAAGTTCAGGAACATCTGGTTCTTCTTCTGATGGAGCTCAGAACACAGCAGCAATTGCTGGTGGTCTTGCACTGATCTCAATTGCCGCGGCATCATCAATACTTCTACAGGTTGGTAAGAATTCTCCTCCTCCAGTCCAAAAAGTCGAATACTCGGGACCGTCACTTAGTTACTACATCAACGAGTTCAAAACACAAGAAATTACTCAAGCGCCCTCTGTGTCTACTGAGACAGAGCTATCATCGTCTGTTCCAACAGAGAGCGATGTGCCTACTCAGACAGAACTATCATCATCTGTTCAACCCGAGAGCATCGCGCCCGCTGAGACAGAACTATCATCATCTATTCAAACTGAGAGTGTTGCGACTGATGCATCGATATCTGTTCCACCTGAAAGCTCTCCTGCAGAAGTTTCTCAAGTTCAAGTGGAATCTCAAATTCAGCCAGAGACCTCAAGTGTGGACACTGTATCTTAAGTGATCACTTTTTGTGACCACTTTTACTTTTACTTTAAAAGCATGGCAAAGTAGTTCATTCTATGTTGATAATATGAGCTTATGTATACAAGGTTAATGGATGGAAATGTTTTTGCTACCAAATTAAGTGTGTTTATATTTTGCTAAGAGATGTGATATCAGTGAACACAACTAAAGGTTAAGCGTTACATTTCTCAATTTTATATATAATCCTCAAAATAGTGAAACCATATTTGAAATATTATGTCAAGGATTTCAAAGGTTTAAAGTAATGTTTCAAAAGCCGGACCGAGTAGGCAGTTCAGCCGGTTGAATTGTGAATTGGCCCGTTCATCAGTTGGTTTAATCCCAGTCACATTACAACATGTTTGAACTGGAATTGAATTGGGTTAAACTACATGTCATTATGTCAAAAATGAGTATTTCAACTGAGTTTCATTTTATATTTTTTTTTACCTTTTTTTATTCACAAACTTGTTATCTGATTCAACCACAGTTGAACCATGATCTTGAGGTCTTGCCAAATTAATCTTCAGTTGAGTTTTTAAAATATTGGTTTAAAGAAACATTTAAAGATCCTTATTGACAATGGTAATTAATATATTCACTAATGCTCAAAAGGCATGATGCTTGTTAAAGTACTCTTTCAATAAAAAGGAGAGTAGTTTATAGTTTATACCACTCCATCTTTTCTAATTTACACAATTAACTCTTGCTGTAAAAAAAAAAAAAATTACTCAAGCAACAAACTTTTTCATTAAAAAGGTTAAAACTCCTCCAGATTGCAACCTCAAACACTGTCAAACTTTGAGCGTTTTTCTTTTTCCATATCATTCAGTCCCTCACTCGCCTTGATGCCATTGTAGGAGGCCAAGCTAAGTGCATTGAGCACATAATTTGATCATAACACCCACTACAATAACAAGGAAATTGATGTTAATTACATTATCAACTGTTATATAAGCTAAAAAACTTGTGCATCGTCATAAGTTTAACATATGACACATTATTGATCATTTCAAACATCAAATGAAAGTAAAGGAACATAGTAGGAAACTTGGAATATGTGATGGGACATTAATTACCACTTCATGCAAAATGTATATTTTTGTGTAAATGAAAATCCTACAACTAATACAATGATAGCAATGCATGCTATCCAATTTAATGATACGTGATACAGATTAAATGGTATTGAATGTAAGCAAGGAAGGAAGCATTGTCATGGTTTCATGAGATTGCAACATAATTCCTGGAGTAGCTTTTTGCGGGAAATTTTATATGGTAGTTTAATAAGATATAAATATATGTAATCCCCGACATATTTACACGGTCAAAATACACAATACAATCATTTTAGGTTAGAACCACAACGGATCTGTTCATATTGTAATATACAATCAGCCACATCTATGTCTCCATCGCTGGTGGTCCTCCCAAACGATCTCATCAGCGAGGTCTTATCCTTTCTCGATGTGAAATTTCTTGTGCGACTCAGGTGTGTGAGTAAATCTTGGAAAATACTCATCTCTGATCCCGCTTTTGTGAAATTACACATCAAGAGATCACCATCACGAAATCCGCTCTTCACACTAATCACACATCACATCACAGAAATCCCAGGTGAGTCCCCCTATGGCAGTAATGATGAATGGGATTTGGATTACTGTATCGTTCCATGCCCCATACATTGTTTAATTGAGAACCCATCTTTCAGCCTTTCTGTGGATGATTACTATCATTTGAACGACAAAGGATGCTCTCGTATAGTTGGTTCCTGCAATGGATTGATATGTTTGGCTGGTGATTCTTTCACCAGTGGGTTTCAAGAGTACTGGTTCCGTTTATGGAACCTAGCCACCAGAACAACATCTAAAAAAATTGGGTATTTTTGTAATTTGGGCGATTCACGTTTAAGCTTCATGTTTGGTTGTGATAATACCAGACACTTGTAAAGTGGTGGTGTCCCGTTACATTCATGATCAATTGACAAGCGAGGTGAAAGTCCTCAGTTTCAGTGATAATGTTTGGAGAAATATTGAAAGTTTCCCGACAATTCCTCTTCACTTGGACTATCGTGGACTGGGTCATTCTTGGTATGATGGTGCGTTTTTTAGTGGCACTCTTAACTGGTTGGCTATTCACAATAACACCTGGTACAATGGGTATGATGTGAAGGACTTTACTGTTGAGCAATTTGTTATTGTTTCACTTGATTTGGGGACTGTGACATACAATCACTATTGGCTGCCTCGGGGATTTAATGAGGTGCCTCCTATAGAACCAAATGTTGGTGTGTTAGGGGACTGCCTTTGTTTTTCTTATTCTTACAAGGTAACCTATCTTATTATATGGCAAATGAAGAAATTTGGGGTCGAAGAGTCTTGGACTCAATTTCTTAAAATTAGTTATCAAAATCTTCAATTAGATTATGACTTTAGTTGGAATGCACTGGATTATCATCTTCGATTCATACCCTTGCTTCTTTATGGGGAAGGTAATACATTGATATTACATAGTAATAAAGAAAGGGAAGCAATTTTGTATAATTGGAAAGATAATAGAGTGGTGCGAACAGGAGTTACGGTGCATAAAACTATTATTGATAACAGAACTAACAATTATTTATGTTGGCACTTGGCCAAGGGTCATGTTGAAAGTTTAGTTTCGATTTGTTGAAAGTAAGTTCCTATTCTATGGCTAACTTGTTTGAATTTATGTAATAGCTAAGGTTAATTGTATTTTATAAATGACTATCTATTATTGGCTATTGTTATGACTTGACAATCTCCTGAATTTATCAACTATAAGAGGTTTCTCTTGAAAGGTATTCCATCTAGTCTTGTGGTGAACAAAAATAACTACCTTCAAACTTATTAGGAATTTGTTTAAGTGTGATTAATTTTCTTGATTTCATAAAAAGGTAAGTGTATTCTCAAATATCCTTCATGGTAACTTGTTTCATGTAAATAAAAGAGTAGTTAAATAGACGAAAAGTAAATAAATAATTAAATTTTCTTATATTTTAACAGATAATTGAGGGGTACATACAAGTTACTCCGCAGTAAAACCTATAGTAAAATGGTGAAAAGATGCTTACCTGATGTAGGATGATAAGGTGTTAATTTTACACCATAGGCTACTGCTTCAGCTCAGACAAATTATTACTCAAGTCAAATGATCCATCATAATTTGAAATCTTCAGCAAGATCTTCCAAGGTAACATGCTTGCCCTTACAAAAGAAGATTAAGTTATAATTAAATTCACAATAAAACTCTTTAAAGCTGACACTTGAATTCTAAGATAGTTGTTTTCATTCTTTGAGGACTTCTACAACAGGTGCAAATAGCACGATCAGTTACAATATAAAGGATAATACTTATTATTACCAAGCAACAAATAACAACGCACGAAGTAATCTGATCTGTAGATTTCACCAAAGCACGCACATGATTCCCATCAGAGACGGATATAATAGATTTTAGTTTATCTAAAACAGGACACGTATAAATTCTTGCTATTCTTATGAAACTACTCTCGTAGTATTCAGCAGTACTCAAATACAAATTATTCAACAAAACTTAAAAACTCATAGTTGAAGGCCAAGAAGAATCACCTTTATACCTTTATAAAATCTGCCGGCAAGTAGTAAGTATTGAATTCCGTCTCAGCAATGCAATTCATTTCCAATAGAACCTTCATCTTCGATGAAGTGAAGAAATACATGATGACCAAAGTTTAAACCAAACATCCTGATAAAGTTTATGATCACAAAACTGAAGACACTCATTTCCATGCACCGAAGTCAACGGACTGAAGTGATATATGACCAAGATACAAATCCTTCAAATGTTGCTTACACAATCCTAATCGCCGTTTATTTAAGCTTGGATGAATGCAGGTCGAAAACCCAGTTTTCCAGCTTGGAGACTTTTGCCTTTCCATTACATGAAGAGTATAGACTCTTGGTGCTGGAGCTGAACAGCCTGTTACAAAACAATTACACGGTCTTGCTTCAGTCACAATTCTTGCCAAAGACAACAAACACAAACCGCTATACGTAATTCCATACATTAACGCCTCATCGTTGTCGAAAACTTGAACAGCCGATTCTTCATTCATTGACTCCTTCTCCGTGTCCTGTGTTGGTGGAAGCCTGCTAAGTTCTTCATCAAACCGCTTTTCTATCTCTGTTTCATGTATCCGATACTTGGTTGCTAAAGTACGAATGCATGATTTCCTAATTTGATCGGATATCAAAACCTTTATCTCATTAAAGTTGGCACAACTCTCGTACCATTTCAGCCAGCGGCAAGCAATCCCTGAAAACCAATCAATAATTTCGCCCGTATCATGCATTACAAGCAAATTGGCAGATCGCGCGAATCCTTCTGATGTAGTCAATCCATATCTCTCGAGGCGCTTTTTCATGGCATAGACAGGAGCAATGATCTCGGTTTTTGCTATCACCTGTTCTGTCAAACTGTTATTATTCGGCAAAAGCTTGAGAATTGATTCTGCCTCAGCAGATATATACTTCTCTGTCTGTTTCATAAACTCATAAAAGGAATCTGTCAACTCTTGCGGAAGGGCTGGCTCCCCAACGAACTTAGACAAGACATTTTCTTCACTTTTGGTGTTTTTTACTTGAACATCCTGCATCCATATCTTCAACAAGTGCTTATACCAATGATCGGTTTCCATCCCGGGTTTTCGGAAATGGGAAACCTTACTAAGGAGAGAGCTACTATCAGCTAAATGTTTGATCTCTGATTCCTTTACTTTCTTCAAACCATGACCCAACCATTTCTTCCCTATTCTAGCCGTCCCGTAATTCCAAGCCTCGAGCTTCTGCAAAGCAAACAACTCAACTTTATCCTTCATCTTATGAACCGCTTTCACAGCATGACTCTCTTCAACATTCCTCTTTACCAATGTACCTAAAAACCGAACACCGCGACCAGTCCCTACACAAGGCAGCACATCGGTTTGATCACCAACATCCAACATCAACGACTCTTTCAAATAACTCTCAATCTCAGACTTAAAACTAATAGCGCAATCCCTAGAACCAGAAACCGCGAAAAAAATCTCATCCATAAACCTAAGACAATAAACTTTAATACCAGAACTCTCGACAACACCAACACTACCATTACCATTACCATTACCATCCAACTGTCTCCTAAACCAACCGCGCAATGCAGAGCTCGGCTTATCACCATCAACAACCTCACCACCTCCCCCTGTACCTTCGTATTTCATCTCCAACCTATGAAACTCACTATCAAACAAATCAAGATAAATATTCATCAAAATCGGCGACAAAACCCCTTCTTGCGGCAACCCTTCTCCTTTACAAAAACCACCAAACTCAAGATTCAAAACCCTAGCATCAAACATACTCCTAACCAAATCAAACAAAAACTCATCCTCAATCTTATCCTCCATCACACAAACCAACTTCTCCATCAATGCACCATCAAATTCCTTCTCAACAAGCAAAGTAAACCACCAATCAGGACTCACCACACCTTTACATATATACTTCAACGCCGCCACACGTCCCCTCCCACTTCTACAACCATGCGATATCCTCGAGAAATTCGGCTTGAAAATCACTTCCAACACAACCCTCAACGCTTCCTGAACAACTCTCAGCTTCAAATTAGGTAACACCAACATCAACATATCTTCTTTCTCATTCGAATTTGATTTTTTTCTCTTCTTTTTCCTCGTTGAGATCGAATAAGTATTTGCATTCACATCAAAACTACGTTCGGTAAGGCATTTTGCCACGTTATCGATGAAAGAATAACTTTCAATGTTATTTATGGCGTTATCTTCGCCGCATTTTGCGGAAACAGTTATGTTGGAGTTGATTTTGATGATGTTGTAAGCGTCGGTGAGGGTTTGGGGATTTGAAACGACGGATTGGATTAAGTTATGGAACTTACCGTCGTGGGAGAGTTGAGATTTGACCCGTTTTTTGATTCGGAGCTCCAGGAAGCGTTTGAGTTGCATTCGGGTTTCTCCGGGTTTAGGGGTATTGGGAGAAGAAGAGGGTTGTTGGATTAGTGAGGCGAGTTCTGTTGCCAGCGTGTGTTGAGAATGACGTTTACCTGAGAAATGTGAGGTGAAGTGTGTATCTGGAAAGGAGGAGAAAGAAGAGGTGAATCTGAGAAAGGAGATAGAGTGAAGTGATTTGAGGAAATTTGAAGTGGTGGTGCTGAGTTTGGCCATTGTTGGAATAGACTCTGCGTTCTTGCTTCTTGCCGCAGCTCTGTTCCCTCGTCTCTCCGGTGTGAAACACAGAGGAGCTAATTTTCTTTGATTTTAGAGATTGTCACAATATTATACTTTTTCAAAAATTTCAAAGGCATGAAATTTTTTTAAGGACTTAAAGTCTAATAAAAAATTTAGAAGTATTAAAACGAAAAATTGATGTATTTATAAGGATCAAAAATATATTTCATCCTTTAAAAATAAAAACCAAAAAGAGGGTTGATGAGATGTGTTTGTCCTAATGAATGTGACCACAAGATAAGTGCACAAATAGTTGCCCTCATTTGGAGACAAATTATTAGAATGATTGGCATGATTTTACAAGATGTGAGGAGGCAGAGAGAGTATGGCGAATTGGACTGTGGAATTTAATTGATGATATTGTTGTTTCGACTGCGAGTTTTGCGAATTGTATCTTTTCCCTGTTATGCAGGTTGGCAAGCTATGCGAGAAATGAAATGATAATGATGTTGTGGGGCGTATGGCATCATCGTAATGTTAAAGTGTGAGACAATGAGTTGAGCCAAATTGACACAGTTGCACATCTTGCGTGTGAAGCATTACTTCAATGGCAGGAAATGCGAAACACAACATGATCATAAACGCAACGCCAAGAACACAACACAAGATGGCAGCCACCTGAAGTAGATTATATAAAATGTAGTGTTGATGCCGCAATTTTTGAATCATGAGAGCTTTAGTATATAGTGGTGATACGTTGACACCATAGGTGGCACACGCCTCTTCACCAACACGCGCAAATGTGACATGTGGCTATGTGGCCCTCAACACCCCATCTAACATTCGCTTTCACATAGGGTGTATAATAGGGGTAGGAAAAAAGGGTGTCAACATGACATCATTATGTGGTATAAGTATGTGTATTCGAAATTCCTATGACCACTTTATAAAGGCATAAACACACATGGCATGAAGACATTCCTCCACCATCAGAAGTAGAGCCATTTTTTTGCTTGGACAATCGGGGACCATCAAATGTGCAAACTGAACATGTAAGGTAGTGGTTGACATCATAGTTGATAAAACTAATAATCAGTTTGAGTTTACCAATATCATATGGATGTAGGTGTTTATTACAACAATTTTCAAATTTTAAGATAAGTTTTGTCATGAGACAAGCAAATTATGTAACATAAAGATTAACAACGGTGTCAAAATTTTATACTCATCTCAATATTTTTTTATTAGATTTTATCTTGTATTACCTCTATTGTGATGAATGAAATAATGAGTTATTGTCTGCAGTGGTGAATCTTGAGTAAATTTGTCGGAGGGTGCCAAAAATGTTTGCAATATATATTAAACTGCTTCAAGATATATACAATGAGTAATTAACAAGGTAAGTGGTTGGTTTCTTTTGATTATAGAGCGGGGGAGTCGGTTCAAGTATCCAAAGGAACAATTTTTATAATAAAATATTAAAAATATGGAAGAAATATTTAAAATAGGAGCCAGCAAGACTCAAACCTACACCAATTCACTAGAAGATTGGACACCCTTCCACTGCAACCAAGGGAAACATGTTGCATTTTTATGCCTAATATGATATATATAGCAAACTTGGGGATGCCATGACTCCCATGAGGCTCCAAAAAGATCCACCCGCGGTTGTTTGTAAAAAAATGTACACATTTACACACATTGTTGATTCCGACTATTCATATGAGATTAGTCGACTCAAATTACACATTCAACAAATCATTTTAAAATAATCTCTACCATCAACTGGAACTCAAACAATCAAAATCAATTACTTTTGTAATATATTTAATGTGTGGAATCTTAAATTTCTATATTGAACATGATTTTATTATTATTATTATTCTCTTTTCTTATAGTTTGTTGCACATAACATCTAATTATATGATGCTACATTATTTTTACATTTAATTATTTAAAAATTATCTTTTAAATATTTTTTTTGAAAATTATACACCCTCGTTTTTCATGGATATGTAAGTTTTATTTTAACATTAACCGTAAATTATAATTATTTTACATATGTATCCAATGATGTGTTGCAACATCGATTAATGAATATGAAAACACACGAGTTATTATATCCACTAATTAATGTGACAACACATCATTTGATATTTTACACTGTTAATGTGTAACATCTAAACTCTTATTTTTAATGTAAGAAAATAGTTTTACGAAATATATTACATGCTTTTTTTTTTACAGAATAAAAAAAAATATTACATGTTGATTTGCCCTTTATTTTATTTTTTGACAAATTTTTTGCTCTTTATTACAAAAAATTAAAATTTATAAGGTTAAATATGTTTTTGGTCTCTACAAATATACCAACTTTTCGTTTTAGTCCCTCTAAAATTTTCCTTCAACTTTTAGTCCCTATAAAATTTTCAATCACTACTTTTGGCCCCTATTTTTAAGTTAATTTTAGTATTTTGTAATGAAATTGTGTAGAATATTGTAAAAATATTTCCCAAAAAAAATTAGAATTTTTTAACATAACATAAATTTAATATGAATTTTTAACCATCAAAAATATAAAAATTCATATTAAATTCATGTTTTGTTAAAAAAAATTAATTTTTTTTGGGAGAGATTCTTATAATATTATGAATTTTTCTGCAAAATTTTATTCAAAAATATGAATTCTACATATGAGTTTACTTTAAAAGAGAGACCAAAAGTGAAGATGAAATTTTATTAAGGAATTAAAAGTTGAAGGAAAATTTTAGAAGAATAAAACAAAAATTTGATATATTCATAAGGATTAAAGACATATTTAACCCAAATTTATACTCCATTGCAAAAACAATATACATAAACCTAATTAGGCGCAAGGCGTGTTGACATCACTTGGCGCCAAATACCGCGAGTCCGTCCCCTTGTACAGTGATGCTGGGGAGGGAAGTTCTTCATCTCTAGAAGCTTCTTCAATTCGATTCCATGGCCACTCAAACTCTTCGTCCTCCTAACTTCTCCGAGGTAACACTTCTTTTCTCTTCTTCCTTCATTCCTTTTTCTTTCAATTCCATCATCCTTCGATCTACACCAAGTTGATGTAGATTTTTTTTAATGCCAGATTTTAGTTTTTTTTTTAAATTTTTTTGTAGAGTTTACTATGCATATACAGTTTTACACCGATATTTAAATGAGAAATCCTCAATTTTGTTTGTCATACCATCAATTTCAAAATTCACCTACAAATGTAGGGAAATTAGGGAAATTTTATAGGATGTCGGTGTAAAACTGATTTTTATTTGTGTGTTTATAAGCAAGGTATATGAATTAAGTTATTATAAGCTGCTGGATGTTTTTGCGAAGTTGAATGAGTGTTCGTTTGAGAAAATGTACATGTAGACTATGAAGCACGGATACAGACACGGATACACACGGACATAGACACAACTAATAATTTGAGAAAATCACATAATTCAGTGAAATTATATATATCGGTGTCGTGTCAGTGTCGGACACGACACATGTCCGACACTAGGACACATCTAATCTGAGGAGTGTCCGAGCTTCATAGCATGTAGAAGCTAATTTTTACTTATATCAGAAGCTATTATTTAAAATCTCATAATTATTGTAAAAACTTAGTGAGAAGGTCATCTATACTGCCTCTTAATTTTGATCACATGTAGATGATCGTGATTGTCTTGACTTAAATTGAATCCTACGTTCGTTTATGTTGGAGGGTTTAGAATTACTCACATGATAACTAATCACTGATTTAGTTTGTTTTTAATGATGTTGCATTAAAGGATGTTACTATGATTCTGATTTTTATATCTTCGAGTTGGAAGGCTTTGTATGTGACACATGAATATGTGGTTGCAGGATGTAGCATGGGTACCAAGTTGGCTTCAGAATCTTAGAACAGACGGGTTTAATGAATATGTAAAGGACTCTCAAGCTCCTTCCAACCAAGCAGAGAAGGTTGGAATTTCTCTTTCCAAATTTACTTCGTTAGCATCTAAATTTGCATTGCTATGTTGAAGAAGTAAACAGGACAGGGTGCCAGGCAGAGGATTGAACCTTTAGTCTATTTCCGAGCCTTGCTTGATTTAAAGCTACTGTCCTGTTTTCTTCTTTGTTAACATGTTGGTTTGAAATGTTTTTATTTTAAAACTTGTTTTTGTTTATTGTAAATGTAATCAGTATAATAATGGCACAGTCACACCAATGGATTGCAAATAGTATAGTACTACTTTTTTTTTGCTTAATGATTAAATCATGCCATGTTTGTATTTAATTCAATTTGATATACACCCGTTACATTTTAGTTTATCATTCAATTCTGATAGTCCCTCGTGATTGTTATATTAGTCACATTTTTTGCTGATACCTTCTCTTCTTTGAAACGAACAAGGATTTGGCACCTTCTCCAAAACATGGTATTGATGTCAAAGACTTCGATGTATTATCAAGGGAAGAAGGTGGATACAGGAGTTGCCATTTATTCTTATCTGGAAGCGATAGTTCATCTCTTAGTGTTGCTCCATCTCCTGGAAATGTAAGTTTTATTTTCTTTCAACTATCAGATTAAAATATTGATATTAAATAAAATCATTTTTCAATCACATAAAAAAGTTCAAGTGTAACCTTGTAATGTCAATGCATGAACCAGTTACATAAGATTCACTAAATAATATAATTGGGAAGATCTGAATTTATTTTCAATCGGTTAGCAATTTATCTACTGTAGTTTATCTGTTCTTGTTAAACTGTTTATCCTTCCATAGTATTATTTACTGAAACAAATTACTTTAATTTTAAAATATTTTCTAGAAGCTAACCGATTACTTGACAAATTGTTGTATATGGACCGATCACTTGTAATGGGCATGAACTCGAAACTATGAACAAGCTGGCATTAACTACATTTAGAAGATTGCTCCAGTGGTTTTGTCAATTTCTCTGTTTTAGGTGTTTCTATGCCCAATGTCCTACACTTGCACACATATCTGCAAAGTCTATCCTCACGAATTGTGTTTATATATTTTATTTCTCAGAACTAGGTAAATTACTTGTACATTGATACAGTTTTATGATCAAGGTTTTGCTTGACCTATTTATATTTCGCTGACGCAGGTGTTTCAGTTTAGTCTTCATCTTTCTTCTGACGTTGATTCACTCTCTTGCCCAACCCAAGATTTGAATCAAACTCATCATGCAGTTGCACCATGTAAATCTTTTTTATTGCAACCTGTTCAAACTTCTGTTGAATTTGGAGAGAACGTGCATTCCATGATGGGAAATCATGCCTGTGAACAAGATGTGATAGCGGCATTTATTCCTGAAACAACGAAAAACGTTTCTTCAAAATCTCTTGTTGATACAATTGATTCTGTTAGACAACAGAAAGAAAAATCCAAGGCCGAATGTTTAAAAAGTGATGAGATCAGTGATGCAGTTGAACTTTCTATTGCAGCATCTGAAGCTTTGGTCATACACGATTTAGTGAAGATGGGGTCGTTATCTAAACCATCAAGTACAGAAGCTGTACTTGAAATTGCACTTCGTGTGAAGCAGGCACGTCTTGAGGGGTTAGACGATGGCTTCCTTTCATCAAGCATGGAATCTGACTATAGTGATTCCCTTTCCGATTTAAATGATTTCCTTATGGAGGATGCCTATGAAGATATAGGCTTACCTATTGGGGTTCCCTTTGAAGAAAATCATTCCAATGCAAATGTATTTAATGCCAAAGGTGTGTCCGGTGATGAGAGTTATAATGGAGACAACAATAAACATAATGACAGAGAGCTTACATGTCAGCTTTCCAAATTTGATGATAAATCTGAACAAAAGAAGTGTGAAGTCAATGTAGAGACAGAAGCGCAGCAAATTCCAGACTCACCTCCAAATTCTTTTTGCGGTGAGAGGGTGATGCATTCTGATGATCTTGATTTGGGTGCTAATGCTCCTAAACATTTTGTGAATGATCTTCCTACATCCCATCGGTACAAAGAGAATAATACCAATGATTTAGCCCTCAACAAGGTAAGTTACCTTCTTCACCTTGCCCTTTCTGTTCCACCTGTCTAAGAAACATCTGTGTTTTAGACTTTTAGCATGTTATAATCAACCAACTATCTTTAAAGCTTAGGATGTTAAGTAAAGGCATATGAATGGTCTTATTCCTTCATACATTTCACTACAACTCACGAAATAGTCTTTTGGGATTTCACTGCAACTCACGAAATAGTCTTTTGGGATTAATGTGTGAAATACATAAGCTCACCTGTGTGATGTTGACATTCAACTTTTGATCAGAACAATGACTGACATCCACAATTATTGAATTCTAGACTATTATGTAGTGTAGGTTTTGATTCTTTTAGGTAAAGATATATGAATGGTTTTTATACTTGTATTTCTTTAACATAGGCTTTTCAAGTGAAACCAAGTTGAAAAGAGTTGGTGAATAAAAAAAAATTAGCATTCTCGCTCTTTTTTATTGTCTTTCATATTCAGTTCTTTCTGATCAGCTTTGAGCATCTCACCAATATTACCGCTTGATGCTACAATGATTTCCACTTTCCAGGCAGATGGGTTGGCTATGGCCGATGTTACTTCCATCAAGCCCCAAAATAGTGTCAACTCTTCACTTTTTCAGACTTCTGAAAATTGCAGTGAGTTTTAAGTACTTTCCCAGTTATGTTATTGTCTTCTTCTCCCTAGTTATTAAAACTTATGTAATTTCTGATGTTGAATTATTCAGAAGATGTGAAAAATGACAACTGGGCAGCTTACCTAGCTCCAGAAAGATTTAGAAGCCGCTGGTTAGGGGGTTGGACATCTAAGGTTGTTATTTTCTTCTTTTTCCCCTCATCTTTTACTTCTCTTAGTCATAACAATTGTCATTTTCTTTTGGTATACTTTTTTTCAAATACAATTAAACTGTTTTTCAAGCTGTTATTGATTTTCATCTTTTAATGACCAGTTTAAAAATGTCCTGGTCCTTTGTCAATTGCGTATTTGTTTGTACAGAAATTCTAACTTGTGATATAAGATAGATGAATGTTTATATTGGTTAGTGGCGAATTTTCATCAAATTGTTTTTTTTTTCTTCCTGCCAAGAGCCTGCCCATTTTTCCTCTTTTACTTCCTGCACACTGTCCCTACATTTGAGTCACTTGATTATGTTCAGTTTTCTATATATTTGCATTCCCTTCTCAGACTATTTATCTTTGTCTTGCATCTGTAAGTTCTACTATCATGGATTTCAGCATCTTCATACTTTGCTCATATTCTTGTTTGGTTTTAATTTTTGTCTCCCTCTTGGAAGGAATTAGATTCACCTTCATTGCCCGATTCAAAAAAAGCTTCACCGTCATTGAACCTGAACAATGAAAAACGGATTCCAAAGTTTCTTGTCAAGGAGACAAGCTTTCTTACAGAATCTGCAGACATTATTCCAGATGAGCACTCACGTGTGCTGAAACATGATCCCAAGTGTGTCAGAGAGACAAGCTTTCTTACAGAATCTGTAGATATTGTTCCTGATGAGAGCTCATGTGTGCTGAAACATGACCCCAAGCGTGCCATTAGTTCTCAGCTAAGTATGCACTGTGAAGGTTCACACAACAAACCCGATGAGGGTGTATTGCATTCTCAAGATATGGTTGGATGTTCTAGTCTGTCATTGAACGATCCTCTTTGTTCAGTTGTTCCTTGTAGCTTTGCTTCAGAACATGACAATTATGAAACTCATATTGACAAAGAAAACGATACAGAGTATTTGGCCCCGTTAGTCTCTGACTTTGAGGTGGACAATTGTCAAAGGATCTCAGATAAAAATACTACATTCGACTGTAGAGACGAGAAAATCACATCTATAATAGATGGAAAAGATATTCTACTTACTTCAACCGAGGTGGTTGAACAAATGTCTGAGAAGTTAACCAGGGTTGAGCATACTTGTCTTAAGACTTATAGCATGATCTTACCAAACCAAGATGTTAACAAAAACTCTAATTCGACACCACTTTCAACTAACCAAAGTGATATTGCTGCTGCATCTTTGGGAACAAGGGTTTCAGAGTCTCCCTCTGCATCTGAACATGCAAATGAAAACAAAAATGAAGTAAATCATCAACATCCGATTGATCAAAAGTCAATTATACAAATAACCGATGACAAGAGCGATGAGTTAAAAGCCTCAGAACTGACACATGAGAGGCGGTCACCTATTAATCTAAACCATAGGACACGCCACCGCTTACTGGGTCCTAAAACTTCTGTAAATGATATCAGTATAGAGAAAAATATAAACCAATATGTAGTACCAGAAACTGTTGTTCAGCATCAACAGAACAATAATCTTATTAAGGTACCAGTTGAGTGCAATAAATCCGTTGATGGACATGTTAAAGTCAGAAAGCAAGTACATTTCTCAGATAAAGTGGAGGAGCTTCATCAGAAAAGGAAATTGTCGAAGTTGGAATCTTCAGATAAAAAATGTATATATTTAGCTCTGTTTGTTTGATGTATCTTTCAGTTTTAGGAATTACTTCTTGTAGAAATTACTTATTTTTCGCTGCAATAATGTAGGTTCATCTATTAGAGCAAAAAGGCAACGGGTTTCAAAGTCATTGACCACTTCTGCACCTCATATGAAACATTCTTTGACAAATTATTGCAGAGGTGCAATGAATGAATTCATATTTCGAGGTAGAGAGTTCCTCCTCACTGGATTATCTAGTCAGAAGGAAAGGGAGTTGGAAGCACTTATAAGAAATTCTGGTGGGGTGATACTTTATGATATTCCCTCTCCACCAAATTCAAAGGGAAAAAGAAGTTCAACCTTATCTGGCTTGCAGCTTCCTATTATTCTATGTAACAAAAAGGTTTGTTCTCACGATCAATATAACCTTTTGTCATTTTTCTTAATAGTTATGCATAAAACCTCTGATAACTGTGTATGTGTCTATCCCTTTACCTTTTCTTTGCTTCCCACTTTATGCTACTGAGGATTCTTATAAACAATTAAGTTGCAATTCCCTACAAGTATGATTTACGCAGTTCCTGAATTTCAAAATATTTGATGAATCACAAAGCAGTTGGACTTGAAAGATATACTAGGATTATGATTACTTAATAATCTGTAAATAGATGCTTTACACATGGGCTTATCCTATTTAAGGAGAATAGTTGAGAAAATTTATCTAAGTGAAGGAATATAAAAATATTCCCTCTAAAACAATACTATTTAAAATAATACTCAACACTGCCTCTCATACTAGTGAGTAGATATTGATTATTCCGAACCTGCAAGTAAGATCCTCATAGCACTTTGCAGGTAGTGCCTCAGTTAATTTGTGATACATCTGCCAACTGGTGTCTTGAAGAAGCATATGTGTTGGTTATTAGTTCAACTTCCATTTTATGTTTGATACAGTCCCAGTAGTCACATTGTCAAAGGAACATTTGACCCAAAAGCTAATGCTGGTAGTGTTAAGCTAGATCCAAGAACGATGCTTATAACTTAAGCGAATAGATTCTTTTCATAAACGATAACCTGGTTGTTAGGTACCCAAAGTACATACTTTGTTGCAATCAAGTTAAGTAGTAGGCACTAGCTGAACTGAAGTATATTAATTAATAATTATGACTTCTTGGTGGTGAGGTTTTGAAATTCAATGTCTATGAAACACTTCTAAAACCAAGACTTTATTGCAAGGCTCACAATGTTTTTTTTCCATTTTTTTTTGGCATCACTAGCAGGCAAATTGTGCACACTAGTTATCATGTTTCTGTAATATATGGGCTACATTTTTAACTCCAATAAAATCGTGTCTGTTGTTTTCTTCAGCTGCAAACCGCCAAATTCTTGTATGGTTGTGCTGTTGGTGCCTCAATACTAAGAGTTGACTGGCTTACTGATTGTCTTGCATCTGGAACTATTTTGCTACCTGAAAAGTAAGTTGTGTTCTCATTGTCAATGCAAAGGATAGGTTTTTGTTAATGCACAGATTTTCTGTTACCTTGTTTCTTTAATCTATGGAAATATTTACATTGTCATATTTTAATGATCCATGTCGTCAAACATATCTTCAAAGCCCCCTTTCCATGGTTTCATGATTCTGGTTTCCTTTTCTTAGATACATGATTCTTCCAAATCGAAATGACATGAAGTGGACCAGATTTGGGAAGGCAGTTCATCGCAGAAACCAAAAGCACATTTTTGAAAGAGTTGGCATTATGCTTCACGGGAAGCATAGTTTCTGCACCAAATTTGCATGTATCATCAAGGTAAGATATTTTTCTTCGTCCTCTCTTTTTCAGCAGTTATCTTTGAAGTTTCCTTTCATGTGTATTTATTATGTTGTTAACTTTCCACTTATAATTTTTTTTAATTTTTCGTGTTTGACTTTACTAGGGTTAATAGTTGTGTTTTTTATTAGTTTAATTTAGGAAAAGTAAACCTTTTTAAAAATAAAAAGAAAAAGGTAACATGAATATGTAATATGTCTGCTCGTGCATTGATATAACAGAGGTAACAATGTAAAAATAGTGTAACAAATTATTTGATTAATGTGGAATAGTGAAAACAGAATACAAGATAGTTCAAGAGCTAGAAGCTCCTCAACAGAGAAAGGTATTCTCTAACTGCCTAGCCGTAAGGGTTAGAATGCAAGATGATTGCCTAATTCCTTCATTCTCCCTACTCCCATCTTATTTGCTCATTCTCTCCCTTCTTCTTTCTCTCATAAACTCTCCAAACTTTGGGCTAAGCAAGGTTCACGCCCACTAACACATCCTCTTCACCTGGATTGGGCCTGGATAACATTCTATCATACATCCTAGTTATGTGTCACATAAGCATCTCACTTGTCACATCACCAAAATTTGTCACAATTTCAGAAGTGGGAAAAATCTCATACTTTTTAAAAATAAGGGGATGAAAATCGTGGATTTAGTAAAAGAGGAGTCGAAATCATGAGTACAGCACATTAGAGGAATCAAATACTTAATTAAGTCAATTTATTATATTATTAAAAAGATTAAAAAGATATGTTTCCTTTGGTCGGTTGCCTAAGTTTCAAATTCCATAAGGAAAGTTACTAAAATTTAGTTAAAGGTGCTTCATGGCAACTTACATAATTGATGCCTTTAGAACCATGGTTGTTAGAATCGCAATTTTGCTTCAGATTGAAAGAGGATAGCAAGATCGCAAAATCAAAGATCGCAACAAAAATCGAAGAATTCAACTTATATATATATATATATAGGGTTATGCTAGAAGACATCTTTTATGAAGGTGTCTTTTAGCAAGTTATTCTATGAGCATTTGTTAAAAGACACCAACTAATTTTTATGAAGGTGTCTTTTAGCAAAGTTATAACTA
>Ga0315914_1003551_pt1 | contig 23653 bp, 11 predicted proteins | sample MpolenodulesMG_FD_203920 | JGI IMG/M metagenome (GOLD analysis project Ga0315914, IMG submission 203920) | Medicago polymorpha root nodule microbial communities from Los Angeles, California, United States - elongated nodules | ecosystem: Host-associated > Plants > Roots > Nodule | place: USA... | reverse complement strand
CTCGTGCTTAATTGATTACTTTACTTTAATACCTTTAAACAAAATATCTAGGCCAATTTCTTGGTCACTAACTCTCTTCAATGGTTATTCATCCCTAATGTCTTAAGTGGTCCAATTACCGTTGAAGGTTCAAGAACATTAAAGTAAGTAACAATTATCAAAGCAATCGACATAAATTCATAGAATTGTTTAAAGTTACATAATCGAACAATTACAAGGAAGTTCATCTTTCATGACCTAGCCTAGAGAGGTTTAACTACTCATATATTCTAAACATATGCAACTATATACGAATAAGAAAGCATGAGAAAAGGATCACTGGTTGCTGATTCCTTGGCTCAAGATTGCTCTAGTTGGTCCTATCTTTTCAAAATCATGTTTCTGGCTTCTCCATTTTGTCAAAAGTTATTTCAACCTAGGGGTCCAGTATTGATAGGCACTCATTTCACAAAGTTTTATTGAAATTGGTTCGTGATGCGAGCGTAAATATTGTTATGCAAGATAGGCAATGAGCACCCCTTTTAGCCTGCCGTTCTTTCTCGTGATGTGGAGCTCAAAGCTTGTGATGCTAGATAGGAAAAGGCGATCAATTTGATTTCCAACGCTATTCTTACGATGTGGGGCTCATAATTAATGACGTGAGGTAAGCAAAAGCTAACTCCTTGATTTCTTCATTCCTTGCGCCACATAGCTTGGTATAAAGGATCTCAAGTCTAGTCCTTTAAATAGAGTTCAATATATTGTATATATTCTTATGTTTGTAACTTTAATAAGACAATACTAGTCCTTTAAATAGATATGAAGTCTGATGATTGTTGCTGAATAAACCCTTGACTTTGAATGTCTGATTGAATATTGTGATATTCTTTATTAATTGTATTCAACGAATCAACGAGTCATTTCCATCAAGGATGTTCTTACATGATTTTACTCAATTGCATAAGTTAGAACAAAGTGTCCTTTCTTAGCATGCATTTGCTACACACCCTTGAATCAGAAGCTTTGTACAGATGATCTCTTGTCCAAAGCCTTGAACCACGTAACTTTGACTTCCACATAGCTTGACCTTGATCTTGATATAGAGCCATGCCTTTATATATATGATACATAGCTTCACTTCAAGGTCTAGAGCGTTGATTGTTGACTGAATGTGGCAATTGCACCAAACTATTTGTAACAAAGTAGTAAGTAAGATCGTCTTCACATAGACTTTCGTTTCGACAAGGTAGTTAAATAAACCTAATAAAATCAATAAAATGGATGGAGTTTGAAACTTTTTTTGATTGCACAAAGAAGTTGGATAGATTGCAGAAAATAAAGGGCTTGATTTTGAGTTTTAGCGGCAATTATGATTATTCAAATCCTCTCTATCTCTTTGTTGGGATTAATTCAAATACAATTACCAGTTATGAAATAAGGGTTCTTATTTAGGTGGTTAGTTCGGTGGGATATAACGTCTCTTTAGATGTCACGTTGCCGCTCAATCACCTTAAAGGTATACGTGCAATATGGGGTACATATGTCGTCAATACTTTAGAGTCTCGTTCACCATCAGATAGTTATTAAGGTGGGGACTTCAAATCTCACAAGTAATTGAAACATGGCATAGTTGGAATTCCTAAATTGTCATCTAAAGGAACCACTTTTATAGAAGAATCTTAGAGATTTGCCACATACTCCAATTAACCTAATTGATTAAAGAAATAAAAATAACCCTAACTAATTAGAGAAATAAGGATAAAGTTTACATGTAACGATTTTGATGTAAGCCATATCCCAATCTACACCTAATATAAGATTAGCCATACTGACTGTGTATGGACATTAAAGCATTATATTGTGCGATATATATGAAAATTATATAGATCTTAAATCATAACTAAATAATAGACTTCCATTAATAAAATACAACAAATAAATAGAGATTCATCTTAAAATCATAATCAAAAAGGTATTTAGTTACTCATGGTTTTCATTCTCAGCTTTGTTCTTGGGAATTGAGACAGATTTCCCCAACTTGTAATGTCTTCATAGGCTTATTGAACTTCATTCAATGTCTTCCAAAACTTCCATGAGGTGTCTTGCTTTGCCGAATAACATGATTTTTCAATACAATACTAAAAAACACCTATGAAATAATAGGTTTAAGGAAGAAAGAAAATTATTTGACACAATCTGAAAACATTACAAAATGCCCCTTACACCATGAGCAACTTCTCTAAAACTCGTCTTTATTGACTCAAATGACTACTATAATGACCATACTCTATGGCGTTCACCAGTTTCAGAGGCAAAACTTTGTTTACTTAGAATTTTCTTCACACTACGCACATTAGAGCATCCTAATTGTTCTCATATAATATATGCTTTGTTATCATGAAAACTTAAGAGTATATGTTCATTAACCAATTTTGGTCTAACACGATTTTTCATGACGCAGTCCGTCTCCGATTTGGTCCGTCCATTTATAAAGATGTTGAAGTAGATTTTTCCAAGTTGGTTCAAACCGGGTTAGTGTGGTAGATTTCCAAGCCCAGTTAGAGGATTTGATGAATGAGGTAACGAGAATCTCCGAACCTCTTATGACTAGTTTTTTTTTTTATCATTGGATTGAAGAGGAATAATTTGCGACGAAAACTACAATTCCATCGACCCCCAACTTTAATGGAAGATTTTGCGATAGCTCATGCTTATGAGGCCCGATTGGAGGATAACCCATCATGCAAAAAACCTTGGAACCATAACCCAACTCACATCCTAAGCCAAAACACCACTTCCTCCAACACTTCAACTCAAAATAACTCAAATCCGATCCCAACCCCAAACCATTCATTGACCTCAAACACAAAACCACTACGTTACCACATTTTCTCTCGGAGAAAACCGTATGATCAAAATGAGAAGAAACTAGTTTGTAAACTTTGTTTTGTGAAACGTTTGAGAACATCTCATTTATGATCATAGTGCCTTGCGGAGAGTTGTTTCTTTGTGTTGAGTTGTTGAAAAGATTATCCCTTTGAAAAGAGGGAGGGACGAAGCATCCATTTTGTGGGAATGGTTTGGTTTTTGTTTTTTCAAAATTTCTTGTTACGAAAGAAATTTTGGTTAATTCCTTGAGAGTTTGAAAAATTGGTAGCTGAAAAAATGACCAAAAGTAATATGAATATTGTTCGAAGTTTTGGATATTTGTTTAGGATTTGAGAAAAAAATGTAACTTTGTAAATATTAGGCAATGCAATGTTAAAGTAAATCTTAGAAATGGTGAGGACTACCTCCATGTATAAACATATTGTCCGACCATCATATATCTAATGTGTGGCTCTTTAATAAATCCTCGTGTCTAGGATTAGATATTTAGAGGTGAATATAAATGGTGGGTGATCTAATATCAGAAACTTGATAGCAGTTTGCCCAATTGACATTGGATGAGACTCTCATGTTAGAATCATACGTGGTTGAACCTAACACAATTCCACAAAACTGATTTATGAAATGAGAATTGCCTTCACTTATTAACACATTGTCAGATCATCATTTATCCAATAAGACTCTTTAACCGTGAATGAGAGGCTGACTTTGTCTTTTCTCTCAATCAATGTTAGATAAAGTGTCTTATATATTGACTAAATTATCATGTGCAGTGTGGATCTTACTACATGTTAAACATCTTGCGCCTGATTTACGTATCTCTCACTAAACTCATTTACATTTTTCTTTTTGAAAGAACGAAACTGATTTACATGTTAGTTGGTTGTACGATGTTGTTTAAGTTTTTTGTTCTTTTTTTTTATTTTTTTGTATAGGAGGGGTCCTTTTGGTAAGTTATTGTTTGATTAGAGTACTCATTCTACTAACTATTACTCCCTCCGTTCCATAGACAATTATAAAAAATAAAAAAAAATGTCTCAAAATAACTGATTTCACTTTTCAATACAATATTAATTATTATTTTCCTTTTATAACTCTAATTAATACTACTTTTACAACTTCCAATTCAATATATTTCACTTTACATTTATGATAAAGAAGAATGCACAAATAGTTGATAAGGGCACTCAAAACTATTTTTCTCTCTCTTTCACTTATACATTTTTTCTTAATAAATGTGAAATGAGCAAAAGGGTCACTTAAAATGGGACGGAGGGAGTATTGGTTGAGAAGTGAGTATTTTTATTGTTTTATGATACATGTTCTACGCTACAGTCGATTTATTTCAAAATATTTTGTTGGGTTATATTTTAGATTGAATTAAATTATATATTTTTGATCTAATTCAAAATAAAAAATTTGTTTCTTGAAGCAATGTCTAATTTTTCAACCAATTTATCAAAATTAACTAAATAATATAATATAACAAATTTTCTGTATTCTTTTTTAAAGAAACAATTTTTTTGTGTGTAATATATATATGACGATATACAAATTAATTCTCCAAAAAAATATAACAATGTAATATTTTATTTTATTTTATTTTTTCAGTTTAATGTAATTTAAAATATAAAAACATTTTATCAACTTTTTTTATGCATTTAGATCTGCAGGTCGGTTTTTCTCTTAATTTGAACTCTATTTTATTTATTTTTTTCTACTATCTGTTGAACTCTAATTGATTTTAGGAAGTTGCCAGCAATAAATTTTTGGGAGAAAAAATGAGGGTGGGTTAGCTCACTCAAATTAATGATATAAGCAAAAAGCCATCAAAGAAATGTGAGTTTTAACTTTACTGAAAAGAGGATTTACTCCTATGTTTTTTATTGTGGTGTGTTGTGCTGCTTTTTGACCTGAACATTACCTTCTATAGTAGGTCACTTTAATGGTCTAAGTTGGACCAAAACATGGTCCAAGCTAAATGGACCCATAATCTTATGTACGGTATGTATTATATTCCTTAAAAAAATATAGACTTAATTGCACTTTTTTCCCCTATCTTTTTCCAATTGTGCGATTTTGCACCCCATTGTTTTAATTGGGCGATTTTACACCCCATCCTTTTCCCCCTTTCTAGTTTGGATTCCCCCTGGGTGTTTTGTTGATGATGTGGCCATTTTTGATGACGTGTCCGCAATTAATTCATGCCATGTGTGTAAATCATATTTTTAAAAAACAAAAAATAAAATTTTAGGAATTAAAGAGAGGGAGTCACGTGATCTCATTTGTATACCGTCACAAATTTCACAACACACCCCCAATTCACCAGATCACTAACTTCTCATCTTCTCCAATGGAACTCATCGCAAATCTGATTCCGTCTCATCCCAAATCGAAAACCTAATCAGCTAAACCAATCAAACCCGTTTTGATTCTTGTAAACGAATTTGTCGGTTCTTTTGATTCCAGAAATCATCTAAACCCTAATCATCACTTTCTGATCGAAAAACAAACACCAAATCTCCATGGCGAAGAACAACAGTGGAAAGGCGAAGAAGAAGGAAACAACGACGAGCATTGAACGTGGAAAGGTGCAGAGGAAGCAAACAACAACGAACTTTGATGAAAACGCGCAGAAGAATGAAACCATGGCGAAGAAGATGGGTGATGGAAACGCGCAGAAATGTCAAGGTTTTGAGGAGTAAGTCTATTTATGCTTTACTGTAAAAGTATGGTTTTTTTTGAAAAAAAAAGTTGCTTTTTTTGATAAAAAAAAAGTAGGGTTTTTTTATTGTTTTCTTTGGTTGGTGTTACCATAAAAGTATGGTTTTTTTGAAAAAAAAGTTGGTTTTTTTGATTAAAAAATCTAGGTTTTTTTTTATTGTTTTCTTTGGTTGCTGAACAATAGCTTTAGTAATTGTTTACTATTTTTCTTGTTTACTATTGTTTACTGTTATTTTTGTTGTTCTTTTGTAAATACAACTAGGCCATCTGTCAATATGATAAAGATTAGATTCCACCACAAAGGAACATTCATCTCTGACCCGCTACCTGCATATTTAAATGGTGAAATATTTGAACATGATGGTACTTGGGACATAGATGAGATTAACATATTAGATTTGGCCAAATTTGTAACACCGATAGGATATCATGAATCAACTAAGTTTTGGTATGTACTCCCAAGAAAAGGCCTAGCTGGTGGGCTTAGACAGTTGGCCTGTGACAAAGATGTCCATGAGTTTGTGAGGGTCCATAAGGGCATTAAATATGCTGATGTGTATTTGGAAACACCTGATCATAACCAATCCACACCCACCATTAGAAATGAGACACCTGGTGCCCTTATGCTGATATGTACTGATGGTAATGAGGAAAACATTGATACTGAGGGTGATGAGATAAACAAGGGTAGTGAGGGTAATGAGGGTGGTGATGAGTTTAGTGAATCTGGTTATGATGATTATGATGTAGGTGATGACTTTAGTGAATCTGGTGATGATGCTAGTGAAGAAGTTGATGTAGGTTCTGACCTTGGATCTGGATTCGAGGATAGTGATTTTTATGAAAATTGGGCTTGGACTAAGATACTTCCAAAAGTGATAGTGAATCCTGTCAAGGAGGGTAAAAAAGTTGTTGTTGATGGTGGATGTATAAAGGATGGGGATAATATTGCATCAAGAAATCCAATCCCAACTACTATTGAAGACTTTGTTGATGAAGATGGTGATAGTGAAGATTTAGACACACCAGATGAAGTAAGTGAAGATGGTAGTAAGAAGAAATACCCAAAGTTCAAACTTCCTGATGGTGATGAGCCTGTGACATTTCAGTTAGGTCAGATATTTACTTCTACAGATATTGTTAGAACTGCTGTGAAAGAATATAGTTTGAAATCTAGGAAGAATGTGTATTTAAACAAAAATGAGAAGGCTAGAATTGTTGTTAAGTGTACTGAAACTTGTCCATTTTACATGAGAGTTATTAAGTCTACTCACAATACTTACTTTCAGGTGGTTAGCTTAGATCCTATACATAAATGTCACAAAACTGGTAAGAACAGACAAGCAAAACCTACTCTCACAGCCAAGAAATTGATCAGTATTCTTAGACACACACCTACTATGCGCATTAAAGCTTTACAAATAGAATGCAAAACTAGGTGGGGTTTGATGCTAAGTAGATATCAGGTTTATAAAGCAAAAACAAAAGCTTTGGAGATGATTGAGGGAAGTATGGTGGAACAGTACAAGCATCTAAGAAGTTATGTAGAGGAGTTGTTAAGAAGTAATCCACGAAGCACAGTTTTAATCAAGAGTAAATTAGGTGTAGATGGGCCAGTATTTTCTAGGATGTATGTATGCCTCAATGCATGTAAGATAGCCTTTGCGAGGCACTGCAGACCTTTGATTGGTCTTGATGGTTGTTTCTTGAAAGGAAGATATGGGGGTCAATTATTAACTGTTATGGGTAAAGATGGAAACAATCAAATGATTCCCATAGCTTTTGCAATTGTTGAAGCTGAAACAAAGGACTCATGGTCATGGTTTACTAACCTTCTTCTGGAGGATCTTAACAAAATTCAATATAGGAAATGGTCATTCATATCTGACCAACAGAAGGTACTTAATCCATACTTGATTATTTAATTGTTAATTATTGTTAATTATTATTGTATTAATAAGTTGTTTTTTATTTCTTAACACCAGGGACTAGTTGATACTTTAAAAGAGATTGATGCAAATGTCGAGCACAGGTTATGTGAGAAGCACTTATATGGAAATTTTAGGAAGAGATTTCTTGGTGAAGCATTGAAAGAAGCTTTACGGATAGCAACTTGATAGAAAATTAGCAAGTGTATTAACTTATATCGAAGTAATAAAATTTATAAGATTCGTATCCAAAGGGTTGTTTCAACTTCTACTCGGGAATGTCATTATTATTAAGGATGTTATAAAATGGGGGGGTGCACTGAGGCAATTGGTTTAGATTGCAAATGTAAATAAAATGGTTAAGGAAAAAATGGTTTAAGAAATAATATTGAGAGATGACTAGGTCAATCAATTCATCTATTCATCACTCATTAGCAACCTGTTTCTTAAGTTTACGAACGCTATAAAGTTAAAGACAAATTAACAAAATAGCTTAGGTCAATCCCTTGATCCTAAGCCCTCTTTCCTGATTATAGTTCCCTAATTCCTCAGGTGAACCTATATTCATTCAAGGTTTAAACACATTAATTTAAAAGTCACAACCTAACAACGTTCCATCCCTAGATTGTCCGTTAAGTTGAACAGTATAAATATGTTAGAGTTAAACGATGGTGTCGGCAGTCATCTAAGCTCTAGAATAGATTATATTGGGTCAGAATCATAAAAGCATTAAGAATGACTTATACTGAATAAAATAGAATGACATTCATAAATATTAAGAGTTACAAGTTACATAAACATGAGCTAGAACAAAATCATCTCTTGACCTAATCACAAAGGATCTAGTTACTCATGGCTAAAGCACAAATAACTAATATGAAAGAAGGATTCATTACATGAAATTGGTAACCGGATATGAGTTTTGATGGTCTCCACCTTCTCTTCAAATCTCTAGCTCTAAAAGTCAGTTTCTTTCTCCAAAAATTTCCACCACTCCTTCAGAAAACAACTTCTCAGATACGCTAAAATCGTACTCCGATTCTGTAAATCGGAGCACGATTGCTTCATTAAACTCATATCCCAGCTGGAGCGTCTGCCAAATCGTAGCCCGATTTGGTTCCATCAGAGCACGATTTTTTACAAGACAAAATGTCTCAAATTTGCTGTAAAATTGTAGCCCAATGCTGTAAATCGGAGCACGATTTCTTCTTTATTTGCCAACATCAAATGTGTTATTTGAAGCTTCTATCTCATGCAAAATCACCTGAATTCAGCTCAAAAGTACATAAAAACCAAAATAAAAGTATGTATGACCTAGTGTCATCACTGCTAGATGTAACACAGTGCCTGAATTTGATAAGGCAATGGAAAGTATGAAGAAGATTAGTGAGGAAGCATGGGAGGAAATGTCCAAACACCCACCTGGTATGTGGAGCAGGGCACATTATAGTACTCATACCCAGTGTGATTTGCAGGTAAATAACATGTGTGAGACTTTTAAATGGCAATTTTAGAGTATAGAGATTTACCAATTATCTGAATCGTTGAGGGGATTAAGTTTTACATGACTAAGATAATTGTTAGACTTAGAGATTTTATGTTGAGATACAAGGGGGATATATGTCCTATAATTCAGAAGAGATTGGAGACATTAAAAAAGGAAGCTGGTGGTTGGGCTCCTAATTGGTCAGGAGATATGAATTACTCATTTTTTTCTTTGTCAAATTGTGTTGATCAGTATGTGGTCAACTTGATGGAAAAGACTTGTGCATGTAGAAGGTGTCAATAACTGGTATTCCATGTGTATATGTTGTATTTGGTTCAATGAAAAAGCTCCTGAGGATTATGTTGCTCATTGGTATAGGTATGTGCACCTGAATAATGTGTCTGGTTATATTTTGCTCATATGGTGTTAAGGTCAATTAACATACTGTGTCTGGTTTATATATCACTTTGTTATAGGAAAAGCACATTCATAGCAACTTATAACAACATCATATTGCCTAACAATGGACCAAAATTATGGCAATCCACAATGTATATTAAGCACTTTTCATTACTTGTTTTACAAGTTATTCAAGGTTAAGCCATAAAAAAATAAGAAAATGTCTCATTATGCTTTTTTATATCTTACTTAACCCATTTGTGCAGAAAAGAAGTGATCAAGATTTGAACAAAAGAAAGGAACATAAAAAGGAGCAAACACAACAAACTGTCGCCATGGCCACAAATGTCGCCCTGGCGGGAATGGACCTGACCAGAACCATTGTTTTTCAAGACCAAATGTCGCCATGGCCACAACCTGTCGCCACAGCGGGAAGTGACTTCTAGGGACTATGTTTTTAAAGATCAGATGTCGCCATAGCGACCATTGTTCTGCCTGGCGAGTTAAGGCGGTTAAGGCAAGTGGATGATGACGTGGCAGAAACCCACTGACGAAGAAAGATGATGTCGCCATAGCGACAGATGGCCTGCCCGGAGAGATGTGCAAATTGTGCAGCAAGTATAAAAGCCCATTTCCTTCATTTCAGAAAAGATATTATAACATTTTTAGAGAGAGAATGGGGCGAAATTTTACTGTTTTCATAGAGCAAGAGTGTTTGAGTGTGGATTCATCAAGATTCTTTGAGAAATCAAGTTCTTGGCATGGATTCTCAACTTTCCTTCCACTTTTGTAATGTTCACATGACAATGATGAACTAAATCTCCTTAGTTGGGATTAAAGGTACTTGTTTAAGCTTAGAATGCAGTCCTTTGATCTTGTAATATATGATTCTAGCAATTTACATGATATTGAAGTTATTCTTGCAATTCATTTCTTATCTTTGATTTAATTTTTATTGAAAAGTACTTTTGAATCTAGGTGTAGAATATTCATTTATCAAAACAATGATTCTAGACATAGGATTAAGGTTTTGATAATCACACAAAATATCGGATCTTAAGGCTTTCAGATTTGATATAGATTGAGAAATCGTCGATTAAACGATACGACCGAATATTGGATTGTTTAATGGTTTGGGAAATCAACGATTAAGCAATACAATTGATCTCAGAAGATCATTTGGACACGAATGATTTTGTCGAGCGATACATGATAATATCGGTAAAACGCTAGAATCCATATATGTGATCATTAGGTTATGTTTGACGCTTATTCAAGGAACTCTAATTCCAACGCTTTTTACGCCTTATAACTCTCAACTTTTATCTTCGTATTTTTAGTTTCCATAGTTATAAACAAACAACAAAACTACTCTTTTAACTTAAAATGATATTTGATGTCGAACGGTCCGTGATATCGCACTAGTCCCTGAGGAGACGATATATAATACTTACTTTTGATCGTTGCAAAATACTACATCAATGCATTACCCATTCAGCCTCCATATGTTAGGAGGACACCAAGGAGACCCAAGAAGGCCAGAAGAAAGACAAATGATGAGCCTACAAACTGCAGAAGGTTGAAGAAGGTAGATGGAACTGTCAGATGCAAAAGGTGTAATGAATTAGGACACAACAGAAGAACCTGTAAGGGGAAAGCAGATGCAGAGAGAAAAATACCAAAGGGTGGAAACAAGGTGAATTTTTTTTAGCATTTATAACTGAATTTTATAGCATATAACTGAATTGTCTTCATAACTGAATTTTTGTACTTGTCAACTTTAATTGTAGACAAATACTTGTGTGACACATCCTGAGACTCAAGGAACAAATTAAGCTGCACCAATTACACAAGCTGCACCAGTTGCACAAGCTGCACATGTTACACAATCTGCACCTGTTAGACAAGCAGCTTCTGCGAGACAAGCTGCTTATGTTACACGTGCTGGACCTGCTAGACAAGCTGCTTCTGTTAGACATGCTGGACCAAGCACTGCATCTATGAGGCAAGCTAAGAGTCAAGCTAGGAGCCAAGCAGGAACTGGAAATCAACAGGCTGCATCTGTGTCACAGACTACACAACAAAAGGGTGCCAAAAGGGGAAGGAAGAGAAAAGCTCAAAGTGAGACACTAGGAACACAACAATCTGTCAACCAATGAAGTGTTTTTTTTTCACTTTTTGAAGTGCTATTAATATAGCCATTTTGCAAGTGCTACTTAAAAAGCCATAATGTGTAATTGCTATGAGGCATAACTGTTTGGCCTAAGTACTCTACTTTCTTGTTTTATTTTGATGTAATTGCTATAAGGCATAACAATATTTGGCCTAAGTACTATGTTTCAAATTTTAATTTCCAAAACTGTTTGATATATTTGTGTTGTTCTATTGAAAGAGAATGTGTCTAATGACAGGAACTTTGTGATACAACTATATGCATCACATTTTCTATGCACTAACAATGCCAATTGATGAGTATTGCAAACATGTGTTTTTCGGATGCCTCGATCAGTAGCCAAAACATTTGGAGATTACGTGATTTATCTGAAACTGTAATTTCTGCAAACTCATGGCAATAACATTGCAGCTGCTGTTATTTTTCAGATATTACATCAATTATCTATAGATGATGCGTCACTTTTTGCTTGTTTTGTTTGGGGCATTTGGAAGTAACGAAATAACAAAGTCTGGAACAATACTACAAATGCTCAAACTAATGTTCTTGTGCACGCTTAAACGGTATTGTCTGACTGGAAACTGTTGGTGAAGCTGCAGTCCAAACTAATATGGAGCAGGCTGCTACAAGCTGTAGTGTCTGAAAAAAATCAGCAGCAGGACAAACAAAACGCAACAATTGGGAAAAGATAGGGGGAAAAGTTATTTTGTAAGTTATTTTGTTTAACCAATAGTATAACTGCTGATGTCATGTCAGCTAGTGTCTTGCTAGTGGACCCACTCCAAAATCGCACAATTGGGAAAAGATAGGGGAAAAAGTGCAATTAAGCCAAAAATGTATTATATATAAAACTACTTTAATAGTTTACTTTTTTGACAAACTTTATTTATTATAAATAAAGTAAAAACATCCCTTAATTAGATCTATAACTACATAATTAGTAAATTGGAAAATGAAAGAAAACATGTATACAATGTACAAGTACATCCCCAAAAATAAAACAAATAAAATTAATTAAATGTATTAATAATGACTACTCTTGTTGAATAATCTTTCCTATATACTTATATACCCATCTCGACATGCACCACCCTAAATAAAAACCAAACTTTGCCATGCATAGAGTTTAACAATCCTATAGGCCATTGTTTTGAAATTTAATTAACATGCACCAATTCCTCCTCCAGCTCCACCTCCTCCTCCTGCACCACCGCCACCGTCAAATGCTCCCCCACCACCACCAATACCACCACCTGCACCCCCAAAAACTCCACCCATCATTCCATCATGAGCGCGATGGTGGTGGTGGTTATGGTGGGTAAAACCTCCACCTCCACCACCGCCGCCACTTCCATATGCTGGCCGGCCTCCCATCATTCGGCATAACAAACTAAGAATTGCAACTAAAACGAACATGCTTACAGCTATTATGATAAATATCACGAATGGTTCCATCTTATCTCAAATATTGTTGTATGCTAATAAATCCTCCAACTACTTCAACATTTTTATAGCACTTTGCAATAGGGCTGACTTTTCGTCATATAATTCTTTGGTTTACTAGTCAATACGCGAAGGAGTTTGACATTTAATAAGTTAGTTTATTGTGTAAGACAAGTAACTAATTAAACACACGTTGCCTACTGGTTTTAGAGGTTGGATATATTAATACTTTTGATCAAATATTGACCAAGAACTTGTCGTATGTGGTCAAACTTTGACAAATTACTATAGGCTAAATCAAACACCGTGTACAATCACATAATTTCCTTGCACGCAAGGTCTCCATAACCATACAACTTTGGTGCAACAATATCAATCATTTTTTTCTACCTCTTGTCAAATAGCTGGGAGCCACAATTGATTGTCTTCTTGTATATAGTTTTACGGTGAAAGACTCCATCTCAAGCTAAGTTTTCTCCAAACACGTAGCTCAACTTTGTCTTTCATCTTGTAACCAGCAAAACTCAACAAGCTCTTCTCTTCAAAAGCTAACAAAGTATTCTTACATATAAAGATAAATTGTGTTCGTCTTATAATTAATTTTTTGACATGTTTATTACTATTGTGTGAGTGTAAACTCATTCAAGTAATTAAAAGTTTCCATCCACATCTATGATAGTAAACATATGATGATTATAAGCCAAATAACTTTAGCAGATACAGAGAACTTTATTAGCCTAAAGAGAACAAAAGCAGTGAAATATATACTCACCAAAATACCTAGTACACCATTAATATCAAGTCTTTAAACAACAATATCAATTACTAGTGGTATTTTATTGCAATGATCAAACAAAGACAATTACAAAAAAATCTTATAATCCTCATTTGTTTACCTTTATAAGTGTGAAAGTAAACTCTTAAATACTTGAATGAGTTTACCCTCGACATGTCAAACAAATAATTATAAGACATGCACAATTTATCTTTATTTGTAAGTTAAAAGACAAAAATAAGATATCAACCACACCATTAATCCATAATCTTTTGATTGTAAATTAATTGCAAGCGGTACTCTCAATGCAATGCTAAAATATTAATGGTAATAAGCCCTGTCAGAAAATATGTGTCTTTTGATATCCTTATTACCCATATGAAAAAACATAAGAAGTCAGGTCAGATATTGGGTGTAAGGCTGGAAATGAGTCGAGTCAAACCGAACCTGTCTGAGCTCGGCTCGACTCGATAAGAATTGGTTAGGATCGACACTTGGCTCGAGTTCAGCTCGTTTAAAGTTCACGAACAGTTCGGTTCGGCTCGTTAGGTTCAGTTTGTTTACTCAACTCGTCCAAATAAGTTTATAAAAAAAAAAAAGTTAATTTATAGATCATCATCATTTGGGTGCATTTTAACATCATCATTTCCCACACACACCATTAATCTGCAATCTTTTGATTGCAAAAAATTAACTGCAAACGGTGCTCTAAATACAATTATCGAATATTGATAATAAGTCTTGTCAGACAATGAGTGTCTTTTGTCATCCTCGTTATCTATTGAAAACAAGGATAAATAATCTTGCTAAAAGAAAACAATGATGTGTTTGGTTTAGCTTTGGTTAAAATTGATTCTGGCATAATTGATTCTAATAGAATTGATTCTGACAGAATTGATTTTAAGAGAATTGATTTATGTTTGGATACAATAATGCAGAATTGATTAAACAAATTGAACGTTGTTTGAATAGTTTTGATCAAAATGGCTTTGGAAAGTATAATTACTAAAGTGGACATAACTAAATACAAGTAAATGAACATAGTTGAATGTATATATAGATCAATACTAAATATAGATATATTATTTAATTTTAAATAAATACATTTTCTATATATTAATTTAAAAAATAATAAATACAATCATTAAACCAATTTTTTTACAAAATATTTGTTCATATATTTTAAAATTTTTGATAAAATATATTTAAGTTAAATAATACTAGAGTTAGTTGTCAAAAATGATAAAATATAGCGTAAAAAAAGGTAAAAGAAAAAATACAGTAAATCTGAACGAAAACATTGTAAATGAAAATCCAAAACTTGGTAACTCATGACCATAAATATTTTTCTGGTTCGTTAAGTTTTCTGATTCAATTCGGTTCATCAAATTAATTACAAAGCAAAAAGAAGGAGAATTGATAAAGGGTAATAAAGGAAAATAATAGGTTGTAATAATTAAAATATAAAATTTATTGAAGAATTGATTTTAGTTAACTCAAAAGTTAGGAATTGTAGCTTCAACCAGAATTGCTTTTGGAGGATAGAAGCAATTCTGAAAAGCCAAACCAAACAACCTTAAAAACTCAATTTTCACTTTTCAAGTCTGTAGGAGTGCTTCTTGATACTGAAAAGTTAAAACAAACAGGCCAAACTCTATCCAACAATTGATATTGAAAAGGCATAATATAATGATATGTTTTTATTTAGGAAATCGGTCTAAGTATATCAATAGAGACATGAATTGTTAATAATCAGTTTCGGATTAGATCTCTCAAAAGAAAAAAAAATCAGTTTCGGATTAGTTAACCAGTTTTAAACGATGCCCCTTAATCAAAGCGAAAATTCCACTCAACCCACCAAATTATCCTAGAATAACACTCACATACATCCCTTATTTATTTTTCAAAGCTTTGCCGAATTCCCTTTCAAAGCTACAAAGACTTCCCTTGCATTTTCGTTGTTTGAATTGCGTGATTTTTAACATAGAAATTGAATTTGTTGGTTGCAACTTGTTTCGAGGAAAATCGATCATTTCAATTTCTTAGGTGTAGTGAATTGTGTGTGCAATTGTTGCTTTGATCTTCTATTTTATTTTTTAAAATCTCAATATATTATAACTTTTGCTTCCTAATCTATGTTTTTTTTTGTTACATCTTCCTAATCTATGTTTGAAGCAATTTATGCTTTTCAAATAGCAATACAATATTTGTTTAGTATAGTTCTTGTGTAGTATTTGGGTTTGTGGATTAAGGTAATATGAGATGAACAATATTTGCTATGAACTTTCTCGTATGCCATGGGAGTAATGTTTAAGGGCTGCAACATATTAACTTCCACCAACAGAAGTAAACACCATTAATTAATATTAGTATATTAATATGAGGAAGGTGAGTGTTTTTCGAAAACAAGAGGGGGTGGATGTGTTATTTCTGGAGATCCGTTTATATTAATATGAAGTAAACACCGTTAATATTAATTAATTTACCTTTAATTAAATCTATTATTACTACATTTTTTTTAGGAGAAAATCTATTATTACATATAATTTGGAATTTGGAATATGAAAGAAATATAATTTGTTTTTTTTTTTTGAAGAAGCTAAAATGAAATATATTACCACATGAGAGTGTGCTTCCTAGAAGAAATATAATTTGTAATTTGGAATATGAAAGAAATCAATAGTATATATATAAAGTAAGGTTTTTTATGCCACATGTCGCTTCCACGTTTATTTTCAGTATTTTTTTTATTTTTTTATTTTTAAAAATTAATATTTTATTTGGCATAAATATCTCAACAAACTTCATATGTTACTTTGATCTTATCAACTAAATATTTTATTTAAGTTTTTAATTTTTATAAATATTTATGTAACATAAATATCTCAACAAACAACTCATTATGTTTAAAAAATTTCTAATCATCAATAGCATCAATCAATAGTCTATCTTTTATTTTTTACTTAAGAAAGTTAATAACCACCAAAAACACAGTTTAATCTTATCTTAATCATTTGACACATATTTTTTTACCCCTTTATGTCTTTTGTATTAAAAAATTGAAGTGTTTTTGTATAATTGTCAAAAGATTGAACAAATAATTTGAAGTGTTTTTGTAACAAAAAAATCGTTTTATATAATTGTATTAACCAAACTATTTTTTAAAAAATATATATTATTATGATAAACAACCACAAAATGGGTTCTGATTTTTTATTTATTTTATAAAATGATTAAAAAAATCTCTAAATTATTGCAAGATGAGATCATTTTTATTTTAATCTGTAACAAACAAACTCCATAGGGTCGTTTTTATAACTTAAAAAAAAAATCACTATGAAGAGCATTGCATTTGTTATAGAGCCCGTTTGTTATAACTTTTTTGAGGAAAAAATTACTTTTTTTAAAAAAATAATCACTTTTAAGAGTTTTGCATCCGTTTGTTACAACTTTTTTAAAAAATCAAAATCTAAAAAAAAATCTAAAAACAGCTTTAAATGAAAAGCTGTTAAAAGCAGCTTCTCAACTTATTTTGTAACAAAAATCTCTTTTGTATAGTTGTATCCAAACAAATTAAATTATTTATTTAAAAAAAGTGATTTTTATCGTGGTAAACAAACGCAAAATAGATTATGATTTTTCATAAAATCTCTAAAATATAATCTCTAAATTATTTTATATGAAAATCACTTTTATTTTAATCCGTAACAAACCGGCCCATAGTTTTTTTTAAAACCAGGATCTAAATAAAAAAAATTAAAAACAGTTTCAAATGAAAACATATTAAAAGTAGCGAAGGATGAAGGTAATGTTGTAACAAAAAATCTATTTTATACAGTTGTATCCAAACAAAATAATTGTTTTTTCAAAGAAGTGATTGTTATTACGATATTTTACCACTTATAATCTTTTTCCATGGAAACTAACCAATTATATTATTCTTTCGTTTTATGTGTTTTATTCATGTTGTAATATATTTTACTATTTCTTTCATAAAAATTATTATTCATTTATCTTGCCATCTTTTTTTCCAACAATTCTTCGCCATTTTATTTATTAATTTTTTTCCATCTCATTATTCTTTATTTATGTATAGGTATTTCTTTTTTCTATCGAGGATAAAGAGTGAAAGATACTCATTTATTTTTTAGTACGTTTTGATTTTATTTTACTATGTTTTGTGGCATGTAAGAAAATAAGAGATGATTTTGAACATTTCATTTGTCAAGCAACAAAAAAGCTAAATTTATCAATGTTTCTTTCATTTGTTCTTCTTAAATATTCATTTCCTTATATATTAACAAAAAAATTGTTACAACTATTTTGAATCAATTATTGTAAAGTTTGTATTACTCTTTGGACTTGAACTATACTTTTTTTCCTCTTTATACTTTGAAATTATTTCTTTTGAGTAAATTACACTCCCTTCCCCTCAAAGATGATTGAATTACACTCCGCTCCCCTCTTATGTTAAAATATACACTTCCCTCCCCTTTTATTCAAAACATATTAGAAAATATTTCACTCCCCTCCCTTGAGCGAAGCTTGAATTACATTCTCCTTCCCTCTTAAGTTAAAATCTACGCTTTAGTCCCTCATTAATTTTTTTTTAATTTCTAATAATCTAGCAAAAAAATAATATAACACACTTCAAAGAAAAATAGCAGTGCGAGTTCATTTTAATATAATCAAATTTTGAATACATATCTTTCTCTATTTTTTTATTCACAATCTCATTAACATATAGTTTTAAACCCTATTAAAAAATATGAAACTTAAAATATGTGAAAAATTACTGAAGTCGATTAAATATGGTTATTTAAAAGTGGATTTTATACTCAAAATTATAAAATTAATAACAAAATATTTAAATTTAATTGTCATTGACATTTAGATTATAAGGAAATGAATTTATATTTTTTTAATGGTGATTCAAAATTAATATATATTATAAAAATATTTGTTTATGTTAAAATAGATTAAAGTGTAGTCCATATTTAATTATTAAGGGAGAGGGTTGTAATTCAAACATCTTATAGGGGAGTAAAAAAATTACTTTTCAAGGGAGGGGAGTGTAATTTAAGCATCTCTGAGGAGAGAGGAGTGTAATTTACTCATTTCTTTTTAATGGAAGTGTTGCTTTATTATTATTATTATTATTATTATTATTATTATTATTATTATGGATGATAACGGATGTGCACGGGTATGCGTAGTAGTTAACGTTTTCTATTTGATAAAAATGATGTTTATGTCGTTCTCACATTCGTATGAATATCTGCAAAACAAGTATTGATGGATATTAAGGTATTTACAAACATTACAAATATCTGTGTAGAATGATTTTTTTTTTTATAAAAAAATGCATTACTACAAAATAATTGAAATTATGTAGAATTTATTCCTTAAATTTTATTATTAGCAATTGTAGGAAAATGAACATTTTATAATATTCGTGTATATCCATTAAGATATCCATTCCATATCGGTCCATGTTAAATTTTATTTGTTGATATCATAAATGCAAACTTTTGATCATACTTAATTATATATCTAACCCGGACAATGTTGGGTAAATACTCTGGTATTATTTGTAATTTTGGAATATGAAAGATTAATAAGTAATATGTATACAATTCACTAAAAAAAAGTATATGTATATAATGTACAAGTACAATCGCAAAAAATTAAAAGAATGAGAAGTATAACAATATATACTACTAGTATCAGTTAATTATCTTTCTATATCTATATGCCAATCATACCGTCAAAAAATAAATCAATCTACCTATCTCGTGTGCACTACCCTAAATAAAAACTAACCCTTGCCCCATGAATAGAACTTAGTAATTTAATAATCCTATAGTCCATTGCTTTGGAATTTATTTAGCATGCACCAACTCCTCCAGCTACAGCTCCTCCCCCAGCTCCACCTCCACCACCACCGTCAAAAGCTCCACCACCACCGTCAAATGCTCCACCTCCTCCACCACCGTCAAATGCTCCACCTCCTCCACCACCGTCAGATGCTCCACCTCCGCCGCCAAATTCTCCCCCACCACTGTCGAATGCTCCATCTCCGCCACCACCGTCTTCACCTCCACCTCCTCCATCAAATGCTCTGCCTCCGCCATCAAAACCGCCACCTCCGCCACCACTTCCGTATGCTGGCCGGACTCCCATTGCTAGGCACAACAAACTCAGAATTACAACTAAAACGAAAATGCTTACCGCAATTATGATAAATATCACGAATGGTTGCATCTCTCAAATGTTATGGTATGCTAATGCTAATAAATCCTACAACGAATTAAACATTTTTATAGCACTTTGCAACAGGGATGACTTTGTAATACGTTAGCTTATTGTGTAAGACAAGTAACTAGGATCCATATTCGATATCGACCAAGACTCCGTCTTATGTGGTCAAACTTTGACAAATTACTCGTTTCAAATTTTATTTTTATTTTTTACAAACTACTATAGGCTAAATCAAACACCGTGTACAATCATTGAACTTTTGCTTTACTATAATTTTATTTTTGTAATTACGGTTCCTTTTTGTAATTTATTTTTGCTACGTTAGAAATATGCTTAATATCATGTTATTAAAAAAATCATTCTTTCAAAAAAATAAATCATGCCACCACTTGTTTAGTGTGAGAAACTAAAATGTTTGATTTAGCCGACCCTAGTTTTTTTTAGCCAGAGAAACTCCACCTTTTCTCTATGTTTTTTTCTCCTTCGTTCATCAAGGAGGATGGTTTTGTCTTTTTTTTGACCTAGAATCACTCATCTGCATCTTTTCATCTTTCTTTCAATTTATATAAGCGGTTTTCACACACATTAAGTTTTTCATTTTGTGTTTCTTGTAATTTCTTCGTCTTTGTGTGGCGTTGTGTTGTGTTGTTCGTCGTCTTGTGCGACGTTTGATTTACATATTCAATCAATAATTTGGGCTTCGACGTTGTAGATCCGGAAGCATGGGTATTTTCGTGACTTAAAATTTATCATATTAATTGTAGGCATTTTGTCGTTGTATTCTATTAACTTGGGTGATGTGAGTTTATTCACAGATTCACCTTTTCTGTTTTTAGCAGTGTTGAAAATTTTATTGTATATGATGTACTCTCAATTTGAATGAATAAATATCATTTTGTTTTTGTAAAAAAAATGTTTGATTTAAACCTAGAGTAATCTAGGGCATTATATAATTTGTATGGGTCATTAAGTTAAAGAAAGCCTTAACTTAATACATTAGATAGTGGCTGAAACCACCATTTTTTTCCTCAAAAATAAACGATATAGTCATGAATTTAAAGTTGCTAAACCACAAGGAGGATGAATATGTGAACAAACTCACATTATCTATGTTAATATCATAAAACGACATAGTATACATATGTATACAAATATGACTATATTCAAGTCACTAGAATATTCATGTATTCAGATCTGCAACGTTGACGATGTCAAAGTCATTGATTAAATTCACACTTGCTCAAAACTAATATTTCAACCTGAGTTAAATAAACACCACGTCAGGAACAAAAGTAAAACAAAATAAAATTGAAAATACATGAAAATCGCATAGATGCTTGTAGGCTTCTCCGAATATGATGTCAACCAAACTCCCCACCGAGATGGCCCTCATGTGTTCTTTCTATATTTATTTTTATGAAATGCTAACAAGTGCTTTTAGGACACATGCTAAGAATTATATTAATAAAATTTAAGGTAAATACCTCTTTTCGTCCCTGTAATATTAGTGAATTCCGGTTTTAGTCCCTGTAAATTATTTTTTTAGATTCTGTCCTTGTAATTTCAGATTCCACTTTTGGTCCCTCATTTCATCACGTCAGCATAATCTGCATAAATTACGTCCTTGTAATTTCAGATTCCTCCCACTTTTGGTCCCTGTCCCTCATTTTCCGTGTCATGTATGCAGATTCTGCTGACGTGGTGAAAGGAGGGACCAAAAGTGGAAGAATCTGAAATTACAGGGACAAAATCTAAATCTTTTTTTTACATGGACTAAAACCAGAATTCACTAATATTACAGGAACGAAAAACGATATTTACCCTAAAATTTATATATTGGAAATTATGTTAATTTATTGTTCAAAATGTTGAATATTAATTTTTGTCAATAAAATCTTACCATTGGTAGAATGCTTGCCATGTTTCCTAAGGATAAGTTAACATGACCATTTGTTTTTATCATGTGTAAATTTGCAGATGTTAGGAATTTAGGTAGAAAGTCACAAATAAATAAATCTGATCACGATTGCTTGTGGTTTGGCTTCAGATTAATTGTTTCGTGAATCAATTGCCATCTTCACACGTAATACACTTTCCTTGTTACAATTGATTCACTACGGGTTACAATTGATTGTTTATTGTTTACTAATCAATCGATTCTTTGTGACACCTAATTCTTGGCCACATTACTCTTTCTCATTGTTCTTTTTTGGCCGTTCCTGCAAGCTGAGCGTTTTAGCTTCTGGACCTGTGCTTCTCACGGCAAGGTAGCAACAACAGCCGGGCATGGGGTTTGCATGCCCTTGGCCTTGGCCCTGTGTTGCGGACACGAATCCGGTGGCTCCTGCCAATCAACCGCAGCAACATAAATCTGTCGTCGAGGCTTTAAATGGTTCGGCTGTCAACAACTCAGCTCTTCCTTTGCCTAAGCCAGTTATTTGTGAAGAGGGAGTAAGCATTACAATCACGCAAGAACCTTACCAACGAGGACTGGATGCGTGCAAGAGAAATTTGCGTGGTAGACTCGTTTTGAATAAGGGCGACAAGCCTTATTCTTCCCGTGATGTAAAATAGCAGCTTGAAAAGAAGTGGAATATTGCTAGCCGTTGGACATTTTTGTCGTTAGGAAGGGGATATTACAAGCTATCTTTTGACTCCTATAAAGATTTACGTACAGTTTGGGCTATAGGAACAATGAACATGAAACCAGGCGTCCTACACCTTTTTGAGTGGACCAAAGATTTTAATGCTCACACTTACTGTCTGACTCATGTGCAGGTATGGATTCGCTTAATGGAGTTGCCGCAGGAATATTGGATGGAACACACTCTTTGTGAAATTTCTAGTGTGGTTGGCACACCTCTGATTATTGATATTGCTACGACCAAACGACTTTTTGGTCACTATGCTCGGGTGCTTGTGGATTTGGACCTTTCTCGTAATATTTTCCATGAGGTAATGGTATAGCGGGAAGGATATGCTTTTAATTTCGAGGTTATTTATGAATGATGCCAAACTTCTGCACCCATTGCAAAAGTATTGGTCATAATAATTGTCATTGGCTACATCCTCAAAAACAAGTCAAGATGGTAAAGGAGGGTGCAACAATTGATAAGGGAAAGAAAGCTCTACAATCACTGAAACAGGTTACTACCCAATTGGTAGCAGTGGAGAATCCTTCAGCCATTGGCTCATCAAAAGCTTTTGCTGCTACCGCAGGTGCAGATGAGAAGCAAAACGAAATCACCATAATTACTAGGCTTAATAACAGTTTTTGCCCCCTAACTTTTACGAAGTTGCGATTTTGGCCCCTTAAGAGAAAAAAACTACAAAACCGCCCCCTAAGTTTTGCAACTGTAGAAGTTTTGGCCCCCCAAAGCCAATTTTTGATATAAAAAAAATAAAAGGCGGCACCTCATTTAGGGTGCCACGTCAGCGTAGACCGAGTCAAAATTGGCCTTGGGGGCCAAAACTGTCATAGATGCAAAATTTAGGGGGCGGTTTTGTAGTTTTTTTTCTTAGGGGGCCAAATTCACAACTTTGGGAAAGTTAGGGGGCTAAAACTGCTATGAAGCCTAATTACTACTGCTGAACAA
>Ga0315914_1003550_pt1 | contig 23657 bp, 11 predicted proteins | sample MpolenodulesMG_FD_203920 | JGI IMG/M metagenome (GOLD analysis project Ga0315914, IMG submission 203920) | Medicago polymorpha root nodule microbial communities from Los Angeles, California, United States - elongated nodules | ecosystem: Host-associated > Plants > Roots > Nodule | place: USA... | reverse complement strand
ACGATTTTCCATCTCAAGAACCAACCTCTCTGCCAATCCAATCGTGTCACGGTGCTTGCAATCGCGACACGATTTTAGGTTTTCCTGCAATCTCAATTTGAAGCCAATATACAACACCTTTCATAAATCAAATATAGTGTTGGTGAAGTTTCCATGATGCCAAAAATTTAGCGATCTGAGCACCATAAAGTGAAATCACCACCCCACACAATTGCCTCTTTTTGATTTAGACATTGTTCTCTAAGACTGCCAATGGTATTGTTTAGCTTTGCAAGACACTGATTCGGCTCAAGATCTCCGCGGCACAACCAAGACGGGAGGTTGGTGAAGAACGAGGCTGAGTAACCTTTCACGTGTCCCTCCTTCTTTATTTCCTTTTTATATTATTTTTTTAATTTTTTAAATCAACAATTTAAAATGTGGCATTTTTATTTTTTTTAATTGTTAATTACACACATGGCATGCCAAATAAGGGTTGACTTGGTCAAAAGAACCAAAGATGCAAAGGGGCTAAATCTTAGGGGGCTAAAATTGTAGTTTTTGTATATAAGGGGTCAAAATCGCAACTTTTTGAAAGTTAGGGGGAATGTGCACTTTAGCCAAAAATTTATTCAAAAATATGAATTTCATATATGAGTTTACTTAATATAAGGGAGCAAAAGTGAAGATAAGAAAAACTTTTGGAAGACAAAAAGTCAAAGGAAAATCTTAAAGTGACTAAAACAAAATTTTTTGTATATTTACATGGATCAAAAACATATTTACCATTTTTTTACAAATACATAATTTAAAATGATAAGAATTTATATTTTATATATTATTTGCTATATTATTGGTGTAAACGAAAAAGATGAGCGTAATTTGTGTTCATTATGAAAGTGCAAATATTTATACCCATAGTCTCAATAAAAATCAAAATTTCATAAAAACTATCGTTCGTAATTAATACTCCATCCAAAATAAAATAAGTAAAATGGTAGTTGAAAAATCAAACTACATGGTCAAAAATTTAATCCGTATCAATTTTTTAACTGTCAATGCTAGTAAAAGATTCCTTAAAAAAATGCTAGTAGAAGATAATGTTTTTTTTTATTAAATATGTTTTTAGCAAATTTAAATATACAAACCTTCAGTTTTACTCTTTAAAAAAAAAAACTTTTGATTTTAGTCGATATAAAAATTTCGTTCAATATATTTTTCTAAGAGAAATTTCCTTTAATATTTAGCCCATTTCATATTTTTTCTGAAGCGATAGTCCCTTTAATATTGAAATAACAAAGTCATTCCAAACAATGATATTTTATGATTTTATTGAAGATTATTTTTTTTGAAAGATAGAATGATTAAGATTAAAATAAAATTGTTTTGTTTTTATTTTTTTGGTGTTAGTCTTAATCCAAGGTAAAACGGCATCGTACTATGGTCCTAGCATTTGAAAGAAAAGCAGGGTGACAGTGTCGCCGAGAAGAAGAATTAGAATGGCAACATCGTCGTGTAAGGCTTTGGGTAGGTTATCATGTCGATTACAAGCTCTTGTTCATAATACCAACACTAAACAATCATCACTCTCCCCCCATCTCAATCTCAAACCTCAATCTGCAACTGTTCCTCGCATCTCTCTCACTTCTCGGTCAGAATCCACTTTCTCTCTCACCTATACCCAACCCTTCATTTTATTTTAACCTAAATTCAATTCAATTATTTTGAATTAATTTTCTTCAATTTTGTTGATTAGATTACCAGTGGAGTTGAGTAGCTTGGAATCAATGCTGCCGTTCTATAGCGCGGTGGCGTCAGCCAGATTAGTTTCAAGCTTGTCCATTGAATCTCTTGGTTGGGGTTTAGTCCCTCAAGGTCCGTTTTTTTTCCTTCTTTTTCCACACTAATTGTCTTTGCAATTTCATTTAAAGAAGCTTTTATATTAATTCATAAGCTTATGAATAATAAAATAGCTTATTTAAATGAAGACTGCTTGGGAGAGCTTTATTTTTAGCTTATTTTCACAAGCTCTCCATGATACCATATGAAAATGACTTGTAGCTCATATGAAAACAGTTTGCCTTTATTTTATCCTTTGTTGTAGAAATAACTTATAGATAAGCACTTATACGTTAATTAAGCTGTTTGCCCAAAAAGAGCCTTACTCCACTGGGAAAGTAAATATTTGACATCTAGTGTGTGTAGTATACATTTTTTTTTTTTTTTTTTATAAGGCAAGAGTCCAATGACATAAAAAATGAATGGAAGACAGTCCAACAGAGTTGGAATGTCTTGCAGATTCCAGTCTATGCCAGGTGCTCATATATATTATTAAAAAAAAGGAAAGAATAAATACAAAAAAAATTGGGCGGACATAAACCTAACCCAATCAATCCACACAAAGTGCATGCCAACCCAATCGGGTGATACAAATAAATAGTGTGTGTAGTATACATTCTTGCACACTGCATAAGTTTTTCCATTGCTTTGTGAGTTTGAATTGAAACATTAGTAGGGATGGGTAGTTAAGTTTGCTTCAATTAGTTTTTCAAGAACACGGATTAAAATGGTTAAAAAATGTTCTTTGAATTGTATGAACGTGCCATTCATTTTATGGCGGGTTTGACGTAAGGTTGGCTTCATTAACTGAACATGTCATTCCCATATGATCAGAACTCAAATATCAGAAGTGTTAATGTTTGTGATAGAATTTACGTAGATGTACAAATACATAAGGCAGGCTGTACCAAAACAAATACACTAGGCAGGTTTTCTAGGAAGAAAATCGTGCGCTAAAGCCTGAAATAAAGGGACAGTAGATTGGTCTTATCATGCATTTGACCCATTGCTTTTAAATTTTCGAAGCCTTCGATCTAACTCTAAAGCTGAAATGAACCATATACCTTACTTTTTCCCTATTTTATTTTGGAGATAAGGCCAACTTCATATTGTTAATGACAGGGTTGTGAATTACACTGATAGTTGCAGTATAAAATGTTGTAAAATGATGAAGCGACTCCACAGCAGACGTGTTGTCCAGCACACTTAATGCTGTAAAATGACAAATACAAACACTGTTTTAGTAATTTCATGAAATTATGTATTGCAACTCAACAAAATTAAATATATTAATGACTGTTTGCTTCACTTAGTTTCTGTTTTCCTTTTCATTGAGAATAATAAGCTTTGAACTGAAGAATGCATTTTACACATTTTTTAATATGCACACTACCAGACGACAGATCCAGTATTTGCAGAAATCTGGAAAATGTCAAAAATCTATTTTCAGTATTTCTGAAACTGTACTCTTCTTAGTTAGTCACCCATGTTCTCTCTATCACAATTATCCACTGAGATAGCCTTCCATCCATGGCATGATGAAAAGAAATGAAAAATACTATTGAAAATGATTTTAGATAGCAAATGGGCCATGGATATGATATCCCTTTAACACTTGTAAGAAGTACAAAATTTTCCGGCATGAATGCTTTTATGTAAGTACTGCCAGTCTGCGACACCATTTATTTGTTAAGAGTTATTCTTTTAAAGCACATAGTTGGTAAGATAGTTGCCTGTAACGCATTTTGTATCTAAATTGCGGTACCAATTATAATAGCTGAATGGAAAGAACTTATCACAATGCTTTTGTTTTTTACAGGTATTTCCATGCCTTTATGACAGTGTTGATCTGCAGTTAGTTGATTCCATTAGCATTTCCATGTGATGGCAGACTTTGGCTAATGTCGATGTTTTCACTTTTTTTGTAATCTTGTGGCATTTTGACATAGGATACTTTACTGATATCTTTGACGAACATGTAATGCAACTCACGTTGCTTACTCATTGAGTCAGTTCATTTTATCCCCAGACGATTCTGGAATAACTTTTTTTGCCTTTCCTATTTTTGGATGAGTTTGGTAAACTAATAATGTGTTATTAAAGGGCATTATATAGGAAGAATTTAAGCCATTTGTTATCATTTCTGTGATCACCACAGCTAAAAGGTATTTCTAAATCATTATCAAACCAGATATGATATCGTAGTGTGGAATGGTTGTTGCTTAATGTAAAGGTTCTTCTTCATCCTTGCTTAACACAGGTGAATGGGAAGGAAATACATGGTTGCTTTGAGATGTGTTAAACCGTTACGTGCAGTTGAAATATCGTGTTTTGTCTGCTACTTGTTAGTTGTTACAAGTCCACTCTGTAGGGTGTAATTATTCACATCTATAATGATGATTTTTAATCTAATGTCGTATATATTTTTAGCAAATATCAAATAAATTTAGTATCTACCGACACTGTCATCTCCACTCCAGAGATGTGTTTCTCTATGGCTCGAGAATAGGGTTTAAGGTAGAAAACGTTTGGTATACAAGCTAATATAGAGTTTATCAAAATAAGTAGTGCTTTAACCTAGTAAAATATAATATATTTAGGTTTCATTAGAAAGGATAAACTCAAACGGATAATATGTTACCATTTTTCTTTTTTGGTTAACCCTTCGATTCTTTGATTCGATTCTTTGAGTAGATTATGGTAATTCAGAGTTTGACTGCGAGGTAAGTGTAGTTTGATTATCATATTTTTTAGTTTGTTAAATTAAATTATTCTATGTTATTGTGCCGTAATTAACATCTTTGATACCTCAATGATGTTTCACACTTTAAGTTTGATGGACCTTGCTATATACATCGAAACATGAAACATTTGATTAGAGACTTTATAAAAAAAAAAACGAATATCTTACGAGAATAAAAAATATATTTAAGCTTGAGATATATCTCAATTATGTTGTCAAGTGATTGGATTCAAGTGGTTAACGAGCTTCACCAAATAACGAATTGTTCAGGAGTGAGATAATTTTTTTATCAGACTTTACTTATCTCTTAATGGAACTCTAGATTACTAGGGTCCATTCTCATAGGAATCAGAATGTTAGCGCACAAAAAATATCTTAAGTTTGCTTGTAATTTAGTTTCAAGTCATCGAAAAGTTACAAATCATTTAAGTCGGTATGTGTATATCATCTAAAAGATGCTCCCCATATGGCTATCTCAAACATAAATACCAAAAAAAGTATATTTGTTATTTTTTTTACCAGATCTTTTATGAGTTAAATATTGTTGAATGCATTCTCATGTTTGTATTCAAACCAGAACCGGTTAAATTGGAAGAGATTCCTTATCATCTCAACCAAGGGGTTTTGGTTAAACAGAAATAAAAATCAACATTATGGTAAGCAAAATTAACAAATTTTTTTACACAGACCATTTATATAAAGTAAACTATTTTTTTTAAGAGATAAATTAAACATTTTTAAAAATACAATTAATTATTTTTTTATTTTTTTTTGACAAATTTTTTTTTTATTTGGTAAAGAAATACAATTAATTTTTAATACTTCCCCTTAAATTTTTATTACTACTTATATAATTTATTTTTACTTTTTTTAGGATCATTTTTTTTTGAATTTATTTTTACTTTTTTTTAAATAAGAATTTATTTTTACTTAACGAGTGTAAAAATAGTTATTTTTTACTTGTATCTCTTTCGAAAACAAGTTACTACTATTTTTTAAAGGTAAGTTAGAGCTCATTAAAGGCTCCAGATATTCCAATGTCCTTTCTCATTCTCTTTATGCTGATGACATAATGATATTTTGTAAAGGTAAGTTATCTTCAATTGAAGCCTTGATGCAACTGTTCTCTTCATACGCCTTGGCATCCGGTCAGATCATTAATCCTGCAAAAGCAACTGTCTTTTTTGGATCCATTTCAAATGTTAGAATTGATCATATTACTGAGTTAATAGGTTTCAACAAAGGTTCCCTCCCTTTTACCTACTTAGGAGTCCCCATTTTTAAAGGGAAACAAAAGAAATCTCACTTGCAACATATTGCAGATAGAATCAAATCCAAACTTTCAGCCTGGAAAACTTCTTTGTTGAGTAGTGTTGGCAGAGTAACATTGGTGAAGAGTGTAATTCATGGAATGCTGGTTCACTCTATATCTATCTATTCTTGGCCCAGAAAGCTGCTTAAAGAGATAGAGTCTTGGATCAAAAATTTCATCTAGAGTGGGGACATTGCTAAGAGGAAATTGATAATTGTTTCATGGAAAAAACTTGCAAACCGTATTCAGAAGGAGGTCTAGGTATCATGTCACTTACTCTTCTCAATGAATCTGCAAATTTGAAATTGTGTTGGGATCTTTTAAATTCGCATGAAGACTGGGTTGTGCTAATCAGAAGTAAAGTTCTCAGGGGCAGAAGGACCATTTCTCATCATATATTCTCATCAATTTGGAGTAGTATTAAGGTTGAATTCATCACAATACAATCTAATTGTGCTTGGCAAGTTGGTTCCGGGGAACAAATAAACTTTTGGCTGGACAGATGGTGTGGGGATCCTATAGCTTCTCAACTGAATCTACCTGTACATTTTCAACATAATCTCAGTGCTAAGGTCAGTGACTTTATTGTCAATCATCAATGGAATTTTCCTTTCTCTGTGCTAATTTCTTTTCCTGAGTTGAAGCATTTGGTTGAACAAGTAACCATTCCTATTGAATTAACAAAAGATAAACTAGTTTGGATGAAGAACAATACTGGTGATCTTTCTTTTAAAGAAGCTTTCTTATTTAAGTATGACACCGGTCAAAATGTTAATTGGACCAAGTCTCTTTGGTGTCCGGACATTCCTCCGTCACAATCTTTGCCTGTTTGGAGGATTATGCATAACAAAGTTCCCACATATGAGAATATGAAGACAAGAGGGGTTCCTAATCCTTCCATGTGTTCATCTCGCTACTCTGAAGAGGAATCCACGTTTCATCTCTTCTTCCGGTGCTCCTCTGCAATGAAACTTTGGAATTGACTGTTTTCTCTTCTTAATACTTCTCTTCAGTTCAATTCGGTAGAAGACTTTTGGCTGTTACTAGAAACAAATTGGTCTCATCAATATAAGTTGGTTATTAAATCTTGTATAGTTAATATTCTCAACTCCATTTGGCACAGAAGAAATCAAATTAGGTTCCAGGACAAGACCTTGCATTGGAAATCTGCTATTAACGGAATCATTGCTAAAACCTCAATTGAGGGCAATAAAACTAAAAAATCGGATAGATGTGACATGCTTCCTTAAAGCTTGCAAGGCTAACATAAAGGCACCAAACGCTCCACCCATTAAAGAGGTCTTTTGGTTCCCTCCTTTAACTTCTTGGATCAAAGTCAACACTGATGGAGCATCCATCAAAAATCTAGTTAGAGCTTTTGCAGGTGGCATTTTTAGAGACTCTGATGGTGTTTTCATTGGTTGCTTCTCGCAATTCTTAGGCAGCAAAGATGCTTTGCACGCTGAACTTGTGCTATTGAAATAGCCTCTCTCAAAGGCTTCCAAAATGTTTGGCTGGAATCAGATTCGCAACTAGTTAACTTAGCCTTCAAGTCAAACTCAGTGGTTCCTTGGTGTTTAAGAAACAAATGGCAAAATTGTTTAGTTAGATTAAGAAACATGAGATTTGTAGTGTCCCATATCTACGGGGAAGGTAATACTTGCGCTGACAGTCTTGCAAACCTTGGCCTTTCTTTTCCCTCTTTTGAGTTATTTTGGTCTGATATTATCCCTGATTTAATTAGGGGAGAGTACATTAGGAATAGGTTGGGTATGCCCAACTTCAGGTTCAACACCTTTTGAAAAGGTTTTGGTTCGGTCCACTTTTCTATTTTGTACTCTTTTTTTGGTTTAATATAATATTTTGATGCTGTTGGCATCTGTTTAAAAAAAAAAAAGTTACTACTATTTTTTATTTTTTCAATACCAGATTGAGCTATATGTGTTTGGGTTTTCCTCTATAAAATCCTTAATCTTTGCAACACAAACAAACGTTGTTACAACTTTCAAGTACACGAAAAACCATGTATCAAGATTAGATTGGGTGTTAGCAGCCACATATGATAAGGCAAATGTAATGGCTACTTCTCCCCTCACTCTGCAACTGCAACTGCAACAATCCCTTTCTTTCTCTCGTTCTCTCATACCCAAGCTTTATGTACTCTCAAACTATGGTTATGAATCCTTCCCTTCAATCACCGCCTTCAATTTCAACCCAAGAAAACAACCTTCAATTCAATGTTCTTCACGCTACCCCCCACTTGACACAACAAGCAAAAACTCAGTAAGAAGGTTTTCCAATAAAACCTCTTCTCCTTCTCCTTCTCCTTCTTCTTCATCTCATACCGACAAAAAGGTTTCCTTTGAATCAAAATCAGTTAACAGTACCAGTTACACGGTTGTTGAGAAAAAGAAGAAAAATGAAAACGAGAATAAAAATGCGTTCGAGAAGAAGAAGAAGATCAAGGTCACCCCTCAACAAGCTAAATTGCGGGTTTCTTTGGATCAGTGTTCTAAAAGAGGAGATTTAAAGGGAGCTTTATCCTTATTTGATTCAGCAATATCCCAAGGTGTTAAACTAGGACAACACCAGTATACTGTTCTTTTGTATCTTTGTTCTTCTGCAGCTATTGGTGGTCTTCGACCTGCCAAAAGTGGAAGTGGTTCTAGAACTTTGAATGCACAGGTCTCATCTAATAATTTAAATGGATCAGTAGATAGAAATGATGACGACGATGATGAAAGATTTTGTAGTGATAGTGATGATAATAAATCGTTAGATAGTTCAGTTTCAGTTTCACATAGTGATGATAGTGACATGAATGATAAGGATAAGAGGAATGTGATAACGGTGAATGAAGATGTTAAGAAATATGCACTACAAAGAGGATTTGAAGTGTATGAGAATATGTGTATGAGTAAGGTTGAAATGAATGAAGCAGCATTGACATCTGTTGCTAGAATGGCCATGGCAATGGGTGACGGTGACAAGGCTTTTGAGATGGTTAAACAAATGAAGATTTTGGGGATAAATCCTAGGTTAAGGTCTTATGGTCCTGCTCTATCTACATATTGTAATAATGGAGAAATAGATAAAGCATTTGATGTTGAAAAGCACATGTTGGAACATGGTGTGTACCCTGAAGAGCCTGAGTTGGAGGCACTTTTGAGAGTAAGCATAAGAGGTGGTAAGAGTGATAGGGTCTATTATGTGTTGCATAAACTACGCAATAGTGTGAGGAAAGTTTCAACTACGACTGCAGATTTGATTGTTGATTGGTTTAAGAGTAAAATCGCTTTAAGAGTGGGAAAAAGAAAATGGGATAAAGGATTGATAATGGAAGCAATGCAAAATAACGGTGGAGGATGGCATGGGACCGGTTGGTTGGGTAAAGGGAAATGGCAAGTTCTTCAAACCAGTGTAGGAAATGATGGAATGTGTAAATGTTGTGGAGTGCAATTGGCTACTATTGATCTTGATCCTGTTGAAACTGAGAATTTTGCGAAGTCAGTTGCATCCATTGCTATAAGTAATGAGAAAAATTCAAACTTCCAGACATTTCAAGTAAGAAACTTCAACAATGCTTGTGATTTCTAGAGAAATGATTTTTCGTATGGTGAAATTTAGACAATTTTTGCGACACTTTTTTTAAGTGGTTGGCACAGTTCAAATAGATGGTTATTTATGTTCAGTAGCTGGTTAATGGTTAATGATATATTTATTAATCACCTATTTCAACAGCGTTAATCACTTAGATTTCTTTTTGTTGTCGAAAAAACACAACTGATATTTCTAACATCATTACATATTGGTGAAGTGACATATGTGAAATTATGAATTGCAGAAATGGATTGACTACTATGGACCTTTTGAAGCAGTGATAGATGCTGCAAATGTAGGCCTTTACAGCCAAGGGAAGTTCATGCCATCCAAGGCAAGTTACTGAATGTGGAAAATTATCCTTTTTCTTTTTACCTTGCATTCTGTTCTAATTGTAGTCATTGATTTTTTCCATCTGATGTGAAACTTTTAGATCAATGCTGTTGCCAATGAATTGCGCCAAAAACTCCCTTCAAAGAAGTTTCCACTTATTGTTTTGCATAATAGGCGTATCAGAGGAGACAAAAGGGATAAACCAATCAACAAGGCATTGGTTGATAGGTGGAATAATGCTAATATACTCTATGCAACACCTACAGGATCAAATGATGATTGGTATGAATAAAATGGAATATATATATTCTTAATTAATATTTTATATCAATAATTTCTACTGATTATGCATGTTATGTTTCATTTACGAACATGTATTTCAGGTACTGGTTGTATGCAGCTATAAAATTCAAATGCTTACTCGTTTCCAATGATGAGATGAGAGATCATTTGTTTCAACTTCTGGGAAATGACTTCTTCCCCAAGTGGAAAGAAAGGCATCAGGTATGCGTTACTCTTTGCAAAGAAAATTTTCTTATTATCATGTAGGTTGTATATATTTGATGAAAAAAGGTTTAATTTTTGTTCTTTGGTTTAATGATATATAAATGTATGCTTGCTTGATTTTCTTTTCTTTGATTACAATTTAGAACTATACTTACCATTGAAATCCCTATATTTGTTTTTTTCTTCTTCCAAATTTTAGGTAAGATTCGGTTTCTCTGATGCTGGTCTTGAGTTTTACATGCCGCCTCCTTGTTCTGTTGTTATTCAGGTAAGAAGCATACACTGGAAAGCTATAGTACTGTTTAAAAAAATTGGTGGAACGTGACACGTTAAATTATATTTGTTTATACAAATCTGAAGTTGAAACAGTGGTGATGTAAACAAGATAAAGAAGAAAAATATAACATGACAATTGTGACTGCAGGAATCAGAAGAAGGCCATTGGCATATTCCAATTGAAGCAGAAATTAACGATGAAGCAGAAAGAAGATGGTTGTGCATCACACGTGCTAAATTGGACATGGTTAGTGGAGACTCTTCAACAACATCCAAAGGTATCTAGTTCACATTTACAAGGTTACTTTTTGGACGATATGGAATCTTCATTATTTTAATATCCTGGAAATTACCGATACGATGGCCATGATATACAGCCAACTCGTATTACTAACCAAAAGATAAATCTCAAAAATAAAATGGTAAGAACTTAACAGTAGAAACATTTTCATTATCAAAGTACACTGTATATAGTAGAAAATAGTACTTTTCCATGTATTCTCTTAACTTTTAAGTGATTCACACTTCTTGTATTAACCGTTCATAATATATGCCACTAAAGTATAGATGTTAAGAGTACAAATTAGTTATAATATTTATATGAATTCAGCTAACTTTTATGTTGTCACAATTTGATGGATTAGCTTGGTGTTGCACTAATTAATCCCCCTCACTTCCCACTTTCTTTTCCTTTGATTAGATGAGAAACCTCTGCAAAATGGGGAACAGGCAAAATCAGTTACTAGAAAAGAGTCTGCAAAGGAGCTGCAATATCAGAATCTTGTCAATCACAAAAAAATGAAAGGAACCCCTCAAGAATCGTACAAAAATCACAGAAAATAACTCGATATTATCCGAACTTGAGGCTGCAGAGTTGTTTAGTGGTTGTAGCATTGATATTCAGTTATACAAGTTAGTTGAATTCATATTATTGATTGTAGCATTGATTATCAGCTATACAAAAATCTCAGAAAAGCTCCAATTTAGTTTCATATCGCAGGGAGAAATACAAAGGCTAAGGTTCTACAATAAAGTTTGTTAGTCATAACATATTTTTAATTGCTGCTTGCACATGGCACGAGATAGAGGTTGTTCAGTAGTTACTTTTTTTGCAATGAGAAGCATTCTTTGTAAAATACTTTTTGTTAAAATTTTAACAGTGGATTCCATATTAATCAGTGCATTGAGTTTAGAATGTTGATCAGTCAGAACTAAACTTTGTTGTTGTTATTTTCCATGTTTTAAATGTTCTTTGTTTGTGAATGTCTGAGAAATGTTTTTGAAATGGATGCAAATTCGTTTGAAGAGTGCCAGAAGACGTATTGGAGAAATCGGCTAAAGTCAAAGGAGAAGAGACACAGTCATGGAACTGAACTTGATGAGACCGATAGAAGCAATTGCACACAAAAGAGTGGCAAATCTGGCCAAAGATTGTTTTAGGACCTTAATTAAAATTTATTAACTGTTTGAGTCAAAACTGTTTTAAGTTCCATTTCTTTCATATCTCCATTTAATTAATTTTTTTTCACTTCAAACTCATATTTATGTATTACAAAAAACATCTGATTTACTAAATTAATTTTACAAAATTTATTTCATTCAAAATTATGTTTCACACACATTTTCAAAATTTAATTCATTTAATAAATTCGCTGATGTGAGCCAAACTATTATGGATATTCATCTGGTTATAGATGACCAACCTGATGCTTTCATATGGAATGAGGAGAGGAACGGTTTGTACACTGTGCGTTCCGGTTATAGATTTATTTTGCGAAGGTCTTTGAAGAAAGAGAGGTGTCTTATGCCGGGAGATTGGGGCAGTTTGTGGAGAGCTCAAGTACCTCCTAAAGTGCGTAATTTAATATGTTGAATTTGTAGATGGTGCTTACCAACACAAGACAAACTTCAGGACCGTCATATTCCTTGCCTGAAAAACTATGAATTATGTGATTCATCTGTCGAAACTGAGATGCATCTGATCTTTGAATGTCAGACTAGTATTGAATGTTGGACTGGTGCAAGACTGCTTTCAACGGTTCAGTCGCGTTTATCTCGTTTTAATTAAGTGGGAGGGGTTCTGTTGGATGTCTGTGTGCGTGAATCTAAGGTAATTGTTAGTAGAGTCTTGACGATGGTGTGAGGGATTTGGCATAATAGAAATGATTGGATTTGGAGCTGCAAAGGATCAAGTGGCAATCAAATTCTGTGTTTGGTAAGTTTACTGTAGTCTGAATGGCAGGGTGTTCGCGCAGTGTGCGATCTAAAGCGATAAAAAACAACCAAACAACAGCAGAAGCCGGAACAGCACACGATCTAAAGCGATCGAAAAACAACCAAAACAACAGCAGAAGCCGGAACAGCACTGGACAGAACAGACAGCTGCAGTGCAGTGTCGACACAAGTTTTTTTCATGGGCAGAACCAAACATGTTTCGGTTATTGCATATGCGGAGCAGAAGGTCAGTCTGTTCGAGCATTGATAGGGTGGTATCCGCAAAACATGCTGGTGTATGAGGGAGAAACATTGGCTATGTTGAATGTCATGAATTGGGTGCAAGAATTGGGACTACAAAGTGTGACATTTCTAAGCGACTCACAAGTCCTCATAGATGCTGTTTGTTCTAGCAGAATGTGCATCAGAGTTCAATGCCATTGTTAACAATATTAGACTTATTTAAGTCTCAAATTGTAACTTTGAGGTTAAGTTTATTCGGAGACAAGTGAATATGGTAACTCATAATCTAGCTAGAGCGGCCATTTCCTATGTTAGTCGCCAAGTCTTTGATTTTGTTCCTCCTTGTATTTCATCTCTTTTGATTAATGAAATGAGTTAAGTTTTTTTGTTTTTATTTTTATTATTATTTTTAAAAAGTGAACATTACCATCAACTAAAGGACATGATTAATCTGCAATTTCTCTTCAATGGTCTCGAAGGGTTTGTTTGATAGAATACTGAGTTTCAAAATCATATACTACCAGAAGTAATACATTAGTACTGGGGTGAAATGGCTCAAAAAGGAAAGTAAGCATGAGCTAAACATCAACTGCATTTGTTCTACAATGTAGGCTAAATCAAACACATTTCATGTTCATTCAACCCTAAATTTGTGAAATATTCCAGATGTGTAATGTGTGTGGGCTTTCGCATTATATTTCACATCATATATATTATATTATGAGAAATGATATTTGTACAATAATTTTATGACTTTTGTACAACTTTCTCTCTCATACTCACATGATGTACTTATCATCTCTCTTCCTTTTTTTCTCTCTATTGTTTTTGACCAATGAAAAAAAACAAAAATAAGGTTGTCAAAAATGTTGTCATCAAATGGTTGTCAAAATATCATTACTCTTATATTATAAATACAGAGAGTACCATTTTGCAAGGCAACCCAGCACTCCAACAGTGTTCAGCCAAAGGAGACAACTCATGAACTACACTTGACAGCATAGACACGGTACTCATTTAACTAACCTCAATCGAAAAAACAGGCTGCCATGTACGTAGTCACAAACTAAAATGTTTTTTTTTTCCTTCATGTCTTCACATGTACGTCACATGCATCCTTAATCCTTTCAATTTCATCACCCAAAATTTCTATTTTTTTATTTATTTTAAATCCATCTAGTAGTCAACAAAAGTAGTTGAATTCCAACAAAAATAAGGATAAGATTTTAAAAACAAATTCCTTTATTAAAAAACAGATTTAAAGAAATTCCTTTTTTTGAGAAATTCCTTTATTAACTGAATATTTTATTATTTTCAATTAAACTTAAAATTAAATAAAGAGAAATAAAAACCACCACAGGAAACAAAAAATAATTGAGAAATTGGTCTTTTGAACGGAGTCTACAACGGAGTTGTTGCAGAAGAAGCGAAGCAAAAGGACACAATTGTCCAGTTTTGCCAAACTTGAAACGGCGTCGTTAATGGTTCTTCCTCCTCCAGTTATGGTCGACGATAAATCCCCCTCTACTGTCATCGGCGGCAGAGATCGAGAGCTTCTCATCCCCGTCGCTAATTCCGGCGACCACTCCAATGCTTCCAAACCTTCTTCATCTTCCTCCTCCGTTCATCATGCCGGCAGAGAGGTTAGGGTTCCAATTGTTCTTCATTCGGTTGAATTTTTAAGTATTTGATTAATCTATATTCTGTGCATGAGTGATTGAATTTATGGAAATAAGCTGATTAATTTGCTTCTAATAGCATAAATGGTTATCATTAGTAATAAGTTAGTCCAATCACACAAGATAAACACAATCAAATTGTTTTAGTAGAAGCTATAAGATGTTTTTATAAGCTATCTTGGAGAACCTATGGAAATAAGCTGAAAACAGCTTATAAGCAAGTCGTAAGTTGTTTTCATCAGTTCTCCCAAACAGTCACACAAATGCTTAAGCCAGTAGATAAGTTTAAATAAGCCAATCCAAAGAGTCCCTTAGTTTCAGGGATTTCTTTGACTTGGATTCATAATTTTTATATATCAATTGAAACTATTGCTTTTCATATAATTGGATTAACTTGTTGTCACCTTTGAACTAACAGCACCAATGCTAGTTCTTAGCTCTAGTCGAAATTCACCAGTGTTGTCAATTGCTGATCAGCAATTGACAACAAGTGATTGCAGAAAATAGAGGTTTGTTCAAAATATGCTACACACAACGATGGTGCTAGTGCCTCTATAGCTGCTATTTGACAACACTTTGTACCAAATAACATGTATATTGGAACAATAGTGGTTTGTCAAATTCTGCTACACTGTCGTGCCGCTATAGCTGCTATTTTACAACACTGAAATACTCAAATACATACCATAGAGCTAGTATTGGTTCATTTTTCCCCCTGGTTTGGATTAACATAATTTTGCAAGTTTCTTCATATGGAGGAGTTTGGTAAATTGAATCTGTTTTTTTTAAGTTAAAGTACAAGGTGGTGCTTTATAATTCCCGTTCATATATATTGCAATTTTATTTGTTTTTGTGAATTTGAATACCTAAACCTGGTTTTAGTTATCCTATTCATTTTGTTGCATAAAGGAATTTATCTGAAGTATTTGTCTGACAGATCGCCATGTGTTGTTTCTGTCAATTTGTAGACTTTTTCCAAAGTTGTTCAGAGCTGGGCATCAAAAAAGTTCATGACCGGATGGTGAGCATTTCTTTCTTCAACCTAATATCTTCTCACTTTACATTCTTACATGTCAAACTAGTGCACACACTACAAAGATCTTTCACCATCTTTTGTTTGAGATGGATGATATAAAAAGAATTCATTTCCTCTAATTTTTTTATCTACATTTAATTCATGCTGCCATCTTGGTGTATATGTGTTTGTATCGTGAACCAAATGTTACCATTACATGATAGTTACACTTCTCTCTTCTGCTAGTATATGAGAAATTTCGCTAGTTATGTAGTTTTAGGGTATGGAAGTTGGAAAGTAGAGGACATACCCTTTTTTGGCAAATTGGGGAAGGGAATAAAAAATCTTCGAACTCAGAACATTTTTTTAATAAGAAAAGCAAAAAAATCTGACCCCTCCTATTTTCTCTCTGACTCGAACCACCACAACCCCACCCGTGCAATTAGATCAGCGTTGCCTTTAACATTCTCAATGGCTGCGCCAGGACCTTTACTTTCACATCATTTGAGAAGTCCCACCGTCTTCTGCCAGGAAAAATCAAAGGAAGGATTCCAACCCATTTTTCAGATTATCTTCAGAAACTCATCGACAACATTGACTTTGCTGGAATCTTCTAGATTGTTCTAAAATAATACTGATAGAAACTGGTTTCTATATTGATAAATTTAGAAAACAACAACAAATTTATTACGCTAAATGCTGGAAATTCTGTTTCAGAAGCAGAGGATCAGCATTGTTACAAGAAATACAGCTGAAACAAAATTAGCGATAAGAAAATAAAGGTTTACGACTACAAATGGTTTCCTTCCAAGAAATTTGAAAGTCTTGGTCTCTCCCCTCAAAAAATTCAAGAGTCTTGGTCTCTCCCTCCCATATACATTAAATAACTATCCCTTAATCACTTTCTCCTTTCCATTATCTATTTATTACTAAGAGGAATGCTAGCAACACTCACTTTTGAACACTCTCTAACACTCACTCTTTTATTGGATATAATCAATGTATTTTCCACCACTTTGTGGGGGTTCTATTTTCAATGTGTAGACCCACAATGATTTAAGCCAATAAGAGTGTTCAAAAGAGAGTGTTGCTAGCACTACTCTTATTACTAAAATCGAACAACATAATTGACATAGTTCTGCCCATAACCGTTACAATAAGAAGTTTAACAAATACCCCGTTGATGGAGGCCAAATTTGCAGCTAGAGGTTCTAAGAGAATGCGCCTTGGAGTGAAGCTGGGAGTGGAGAGAATTATTCACACTCTGATGGAATAGAAGAGATTTTCGGAGTCTGTGATCATATTCATAGGTTTGCTGTTTATGTTATTGTTGCAGTGGCTGTGGTGTGGGGTTGGAGGAAGTAACCAAGGTTGTGTTACTGCAGCTGCAAGTAAAGGAAGCATAATGGTGGTAAGAGAAGTTTGGAAGATTGGTTTATGATAAAACTATGAGATTGATCAGATCATGGCGAGATTGGGGGCCGTGGTGGAGGAGTGGTCAGAGAAATCAACAGTTAGGGGGAGGAGTTTCGGTAGATGGGGGGGAGAGGAGATAAATTTACCATTCTATCCTTTAAGTGATTACCAAATCTGGGGAGTTGAGTAGTGAAAAATTCAAAACATCAGATCTAACGGTTGTTGGTACAAGGTGAACTGGTTCATAAGTTATGTACTGTCAATACGGTCAATAATATATTCAAAGTTGTAGTCCTTAATGGCAAGTCCTAATTGATTAAAACCCCTTGGTTCTAGACTATATAGATCTCCCAATTGCTTATTGTACCATACCAATCAAATTATAGCCAAAATGTCTATTTTCACAATAGTTAGATAAAAATATGCAATATTCTCAATATCACTGGTTTAAAAAGGATTAAGTGATGGAGATATGGAAAATCTTTTGAAATTATTGAAGATGATTATATGCACAGCGTTATCTTAGGGTTGAAAACCATGTCCGTGCATCATGGTTTGTTGCCTTAACATTTCAGAGTAGTTTTTGCTTTAGCTTGTTGACATTCTCAAGGTCACTTATCTTTGTGTTTTAGTTCTTTTTGTGGAAATTGTTGTCAATGGATATGCTTCGAAAGATTAAAAAATGATAATTTTAACTTAGAAGATTTTTTGATTTTGTATGATTGCCTTTTTTACGCCTTCTTTCCTTTTCATGAACATGTTTTTTTTTTTGAGGGATTTTTCATGAGCATGCTATTATAGTATTATTTGACATCTTTTTATGCTGCCATTTGTTATGAATTCCTGTTTTATTTATTTTTTCTCATTGTCTTTTTTCTTCTTATTGAAGTGTCATTCTTTTTCCAATTGCAATCACCTTCTACATTACCTGGTGGTTCATTCATTTTGTGGATGGTTTTTTTTCTCCGATCTATGTTCATCTTGGAATCAATATCTTTGGTAAGTGCTTCTGTTGTATGGCACTTGATAATGCACATCCCCCCCGCCCCCCCAAGATCAATAAAGTGTCGATTTAAAGGGTACATCAGTAATTCATTTTTTTACGTGCAAACAATATGTTATTGGTTGCTGCTGTTGTCTCTATCTGCCTGCATTTTTTTCTTTTGTATATAGTTGTGTGTGTGTGTATTTTATTGTTAAATATTTGTTTTAGTTTAATTCAACTTAAGCGTTTTTGAAATTCAAATTTGAAAATAAGATTGGATTATTGAAGGCAAATTTGTAGCAGAAAAATAATTTTGGCATATATTTAGATTTATAGATTTAAATTTAATTTTGAAAAAGAATTGAATTGCCAAGGGTAATTCAGTCCAGAAAAAGGTCCGACCAAAAAGTAGTTAACTTTCGAGTTGCCTTTATACAATGGTATGGTCCTATAATTTTGGCATATATTTAGATTTAAATTTAATTTTGAAAAATAATTGAATTGTTGAGGGTAATTTTGTCCAGAAAAAGGTCCAACCAAAAGTAGTTAATCGGAAGTTAACTTTTGAGTTGTCTTTATACAATGGTGTGGATTATGTTACCTACTGGATGCCATGGTAGCATTTAATATGTTGAAATAATTGCTTAAACAGTTAAACTTCTTGGTCAGGTCTTGGATTCATAACTTCCATAACCTTCATCTTCTTGATCGGGATTTTCATGTCATCATGGTTGGGTGCATCTGTCCTGGGACTTGGGGAGTGGTTTATCAAGAGAATGCCTCTTGTTCGTCATATCTATAATGCTTCTAAGCAGATTAGTGCTGCGATATCACCAGGTGTGTTTGGCAACATCTTACTCCTTTTTTTTGGTCAAGCAGCCTAGTGGCTAGAAATTCACCTTTAAGGTGAATAAGTGGGGTGTCCGGGGTTCAAACCCCGGCCCCTGCATATATTATACATTGTCCCTTACAAACTGAGCTAAGCTCATGGAGACAGCAACATCTTACTCTTTATTGTGATGCTAATGTATATCTAATGGCGGGTAAGAGATGCTTATGTTAACACATGTGCTGCCACAGATCAAAATTCACAAGCCTTCAAAGAAGTAGCCATCATTCGACATCCACGTGTGGGTGAATATGCACTGGGATTCATCACCTCGTCTGTTGTCCTTCAGGTTTCTTAAATAGTTCTACTTTAGTAGCTTTTTAGTTCGAAATTTTTTCTTTTATTGTTGCTTAACTTGGTGTTTTACAATGTTAGATCCCAATGTCAAAATGTGGGCCAGTTCTGGATCATGCAGAAAACAAGTCTAAAATGTGTCTTGTGTACTCTAGGAGAAATGACAAAATAACAGAACAGAATTATAATGTGTCTTGTGTACTCTAGGAGAAATGACAAAATAACAAAACAGAATTATAATATGACAGTTTTGTTATATGGTAGATTATTTGATTGTGTAATGAAACAACTATATGATGGGAATTGGGCAACTATGTAGCAGTTATTTAATTGTATGTGGTGTATTTATAGGGAGGTTTTATGACAATTTTTTTGCCCATGTAAGGCTGAGAATTGTTTTCTGATAAGTATTCAAGCTCTTGGGAACCCTCCCTTAAAAGATAACTATCAAGGGGGAAGAACCAAGCACCCATACTACTCTGTTGTGGAACTTAGGCACTCATAATACCCAAGTCTCTATCATAGCACCACCCTTGAGAGCTGATGTCCCACGGTTGGCCCTCTATAACGCCTTACTAATCCTTTCGGAACCACCGACAACCTGCTTTGATAGCAATAGATAAGTATCCGGGCACTTGGGGAACCCTCTCTTAAAAGCTAGTTATCAAGAGGGAAAGAACCAAGACACTTAAATACTCCACCGAGCATCCCATACTACTCAGTTTATCCACCAGATCCACGTGTTTGTGCAACTCTTTGAGGGGAATTCATTAAAGCTTATTTTCTAGGGTAAATTACACTCACCTCTCTTGAGGTCTTCATAAATAGAACTAGCACCCCCTCTAATTTTAAATCAAACACAAATCTCCCTTAATTTTTATTCAAAGTGGCAAACACCTCCCCTCCATTTAATCTAACACTGTTAATTCTTATTTAATTAACTCTTCCCACCCACCGTCTCACCCTCTGGGTTGGGTTTTTATTTGCTGAAAATTTTAATTGTACAAGAATGATAAATGCCTCCCTTCCATTAAACTTTCATGTTTGTGGAAAACTACAAACTCCTAGTAAAAGCTAGTAATAAACGCCTTCAGTTTCAAAATTATAAGCATTTGGGAAGAATGATGGACCTAATGCGGTCACCATTTTCCTAGACGCCGAAATAGTTGTGGATCTAGATAAGGTTGGACAAAAACAATCATCTAACTAATTTACTTCCTTTTTAGAAAAAAAAATTCATAATATAGATTCACCACAAACAACACAGTAAAATCTTAAACCCTGTTAAAAGCTTTTGAAACATCTGTTTTCTGAGTCGCTAATCTTTTGAAAGGTTTGCCGTCATTACGTTTCATTTCATTCCTCATATGTAGGAAAAGAGTTCTCATAATAAGAGCTAGGAATAGTGTGTGTTTTGGAGGGATCCCAGCCTTCTTAAGTATAGCAAATCTATCAAATGACACTCTAAAGAAGTCAAAAGGCCAACATTTTCTACAAACTTGAAAATTATTGATGCACGATTGCTTCTTGAGCAAATAAAAACCCAACCATTTTTAAGAGGGTAAATGAAAGAGGGGTTGATTAACCGGAAACTAACAGTGCTAATTAGAGGGGAGATGTTTGTCACTTTGAATAAACCTTAAGGGAGGTTTGTGTTTAATTAAAAACTAGAGGGGTTGTTAATATTATTTAAGAAGATATTATCAAGTGAGGTGAGCGTAATTTACCCTATTTTCTAAACTCTATCAATGTCACTGGTTCCATGTTCCTTATACTGTGATCCTGGTTGAAGTGATAGAATTCTGATCTTTGTTGCTGGTGTGCTATACAGGTCCATGTGGTAATGCCCAATGCCCATTAGGACTTTGGCACATAGTTGATGCTTGTTGGTTTCCATGTAGAGTTTTATGTTCTTTTTTCTTGGTTGTTTATCTCTCTAGAGCCATACGATATTGCAATTTACTATATTGTTGTGAAGGTTAATGATGTAATTTATAATCAGTTGTCATTTTTCTGAATGCTCATTCAATTTTCCTTCTAGCTGTTAACTTGTGCTCAATAGTTTGGAATCATGCATGAGTCCATATGGATTAGTGATAATTAATAAAGATTATCTGCTTATCACGGCTTTAAAACTTTTGTTGAATTGAACTATTTTAATTATATCACTGTTTCACAGACTTATTCTGGAGATGAGGAGTTATGCTGTGTCTATGTTCCCACAAACCATCTTTATATTGGTGATATATTTCTTGTCAACACCAAGGATGTCATTAGGCCAAACTTATCAGTTCGGGAAGGAATTGGTGAGTTATACTAGTTTTTAAAGTTACTCGTCTTACACTGTAGAACTAAAAGCAGGCTGAATTACGTTGCACTCATTTTAATATTATGAAGATGTACTTTTTGGAGCTTCCTCTGTGGAGGTGCAGTAAAATTGGAGCCTGATTTTTGTTTGTGATTTAGAATTGGGAGACAATGAACTGAGTAATAACTATCTTGTTTTACCCAACTGAGCCATAAATATCACTTATACAATTATACATGTCACTTGCATACTGTTTATACTTGCGGAATTCACTATGAAACACACCTTAACCGTGTTGCAACTTTTTATGAGCAATTCATATTCATTAAATGCCTCTAGGTGCAAGTGTAGCAATTCATATTCATTAAATGCACTTTAGGTTGCAAGGAATGAAGATGCAAAACATATGAAAACTATAATTGAACTCACTCCAATATATTTTTAACATTGGCTAAATTGTGCAGAAATTGTCGTTTCTGGAGGCATGTCAATGCCGCAGATCCTATCGACGCTTGATTCACATCTTCCGGTGGAAATAAGTAGACCTGATAGAAGATGACAGTTAAAGGTATAGTAGTTGTTTGTTTAACAGCTTATTTCATATGGAGATATCAGAAAGGCAGCGCAAGCAATGTGTTGCAAGTACAGGCATGGAATTTCCGCATTGATCTGCGAACCAGTGTTAGATCGATAAATTATGATGTTTTGTGTAACATTCATTCCGGCAATAGAATGTAGAATTTAGTGTTTGTTTGAAAATATAGTTTGGGTGATGGTACAGGGTTACAACATTCTATTGAGGTAGGGCTCTAAAATTTAGTGCTTGTGCATATATTGGCGGTCTCCGTTCGTTATAGCAATTCAATTTTGTAGTGCTGGTTACTTTCTTTCAGCTTAATATATTTGTTTTTACGGAGGTTTTCATTTCATTGGCGAGTCAGCTTATTCAAATCTCACCATTCTCAACTGAATTTAATGGATATGCACCAACAGTGTAAAAAAAAAATCACATGTCCAATCACATCAATATTTGTCTGAGATATTTTACTTTTAAACTTTGAGAAATGCTAAATTGTGCCTTACAACACAATCAGAAACTAAATGTAGATTTTTTTTTAATCTGCAAATATTGTTAACCACAAGCTCGTGCAAGACACACTAAAAATCTCGTTAAACAGTGAAACAATACAAAGCGTCGTAAATATGTTGAACACTTAAACCCAATAACAAAACAGTCCCACCAACCAAAAAAAAGAGCCAACCTGTGAACACCAATGCAACAGCAATAATGCCAGCCGCAAAGGTAGTAAAAAGAGCCAAAGTAGGCCCTTAAACAACACAATTGAAGCACCCTGTGCAAGACCAGAAAAGCACGCCAGAAAACAGCAGCTGCGCACGATGAAGGCAACCCTCCTACCACCACACTTACCTCATCAAACAATCACGCGGACACCAAATCCATTCATAGTACATACAAGCCATAATGTTAAACCTTTCCAACAACTACCGCCACGAAAAAAACTTTTATCTCCTCTACAAGATCTTCTATGGTTTTAGATACATCATTGAAAATATGATCGTTCCTAACTTTCCAAATCACCCAACACACCGCACGTCAAATCATCCTCAAACCCTTTTGAATTTTTTTATGGATTGACCCCCCACTCCAACACTCCTGATGGATAAGCAAATTAGGCGGGATAACAAAAATAATATCTAACCACCACATCAAATGCAATCAAGTGTTTTTCGCCATATCGCAATGTAAGAAAAGATGGGTTGAAGTTTCACTCTCCCTTTCACAACAAACGCAAATAATGCACTCACCCAAGGGTAAAATGTTCCTAATTGCCAAATTTAGTCTATTCAGAGTACGATCTAGTAGGAGTTCCCAAAAGAATGCCACCACTTTCGATGGTGCCTCAAATTTCCAAATTTGGCAAAACACCCTTCTTTCCTCTTCTGGGTGAACTCCCTCCCCCCCACACCCCTTCAAACTTGTTGTACAATGACTTAACCGTAAAA
>Ga0315914_1003549_pt1 | contig 23662 bp, 15 predicted proteins | sample MpolenodulesMG_FD_203920 | JGI IMG/M metagenome (GOLD analysis project Ga0315914, IMG submission 203920) | Medicago polymorpha root nodule microbial communities from Los Angeles, California, United States - elongated nodules | ecosystem: Host-associated > Plants > Roots > Nodule | place: USA... | reverse complement strand
GAGATAGATATAGATTGCTCATACCATTCATTTGTTAGTTTGTAAGAGGCAACCTCCTTCGTGTGCATATCAAAACATTTTTATCAAAAGCATCGCCATTCTCAGTTTGCCGTGCAAATATTTTGGCTTTCAATTTTATGCCTCTTCACTAACCAAACTACTTTCATCTTTGTTACCGCTCTTCTTTATCTTGTCTTTGTTCGTGACAGGCTTATCCTCGGAAGATCTCCTGATAAACTTTTTTGATGGAAGTGCAGAATTATCCTCTGAACTCCTTTTCGATGAGGTTCTGCTTTTACGAGTGTTAACCTTAGCATTCTGTTCAGTTTTCTCTTCAACTAAACCAGCATTTGTCAGGCTGATAACTTCTTCCAATGAACCCTTATCAGTTGAATTTGAATCATCTGGATCTGCATCAGGAAGCAGTGCTCGGTGACTAAGACGGAGTTGTCCCTTGTCATTTATCTGCAGCACATGGTTAAAATCCATTAGAAAGAATGCATATTATGAGCTATGGTAAAATCAAACATGTCCATCACTGGTGTTAAACATGATTTGCCTCTTTTATATAATTTTACACAATTCAAAATAAAGCATGTAAAGCAGGAAGTATTCCAATTCATTAACAACGGGTTGACTTGACTCGATGCAGGATTACCAATTTCAGAAAGAATCCCAACGATATACTAAAAAAAAGAAACTTCAAATAGGCATATATTAAGACAACCAACTGTATCTTACAAAGAAGACTGTTTAGATCAGCTTTGTCCCCACTTCAGAGAATGGAAAAGGAAAGGTGAAAGACAAACAAAGAGGTGTTCCCGGTTTGGTTTTGATAAGTTTTTAGACAAATCCAACACAATGACTAAAAACAAAAGCGGTTTGGTCGGTTTGAATTGCTTCCTTAAACGAATCTGAATCTATCTAATAAAGTGCAGTTTGAATTGAATCAATTGATTTGGTTTTTACTAATGCATGATTACATATTTATAATATGTCAACAGATACAACATTTAACATACTAAAGTTTAATATTATCAAAGTAACAAGTATCAATTATGTTTGGAGTTCTTTAGTTATCTCGGACTGCTTGGTTTTGTTGTATTATTGATTTGGTATTCCTCCCCCCTATATGTGTACACACACACACACACACTATATGCCATTCAAAAAAATAATAATTTGGAACATATGCAATAGTGAAATTAATTAATTTACGCAGACAAATTTTATCAAAAAATAATAACAGATTAATACATGCATGTCGTATTAATAAGATTACTACCTTTGGCAACAATCAATATAGTTAACTCTATCCCCCTCACCCACAAAACAAAAAAACTATGTTTGTACTTAGACACAAAATGAAAGTCTTTAATTCAATTACTAAATGGTTAATTTGAGTAGTAAGTGAAATCATTGTTAACCAGTTGGTAAATTTGTTGTGTTATACAGACTAAAACTTAATTATGTAGTTAAAATAATTATTCATGTAATTGGTCCAAAAAATTATCAAATAGTGGAATCCCGCTACAGGATATACTACTGCTCCACATTTGGGGCTGGCATAGCTCCGAGCAGCTGTTTGGGAGTGACTATCAAGAAGAACTATGCTACAAATTTGGGTATTTTAGGACCACTTATAATGTTCATCATGACCAAAGGCTAAAGAAGTAAAATGGCATACCTCTATAAGTTTTACATCAATACGATCTCCCACCTTGAAAGCCTGGGAAAATGCAAATCAAATAATATCCAACCATTTTTCGGATACAGGGACAATTTATTTCTTTTCAAAAGGAATCAAAATAAATTGCTAAGGACAATTTGTTTCTTTGCAAAAGGAGTGAAAATAAAATGCTTACATCTTCTGCCTTAGCTAGCCAACCTGAACTCAGTTCACTAATGTGGCAAAGTCCCTACATAAAATGAGAAGAAATGTCCAAATATTAGTTACAAAGTTTGGAATTTCCATCATTCTTAAGAAGCATTACCTTTTTTCTTTAAAACATTTGAAAGTATTATCAAATGAAATGATACAAAAAAAGCAATTACATACATTTTTCTGATCAACTGAGTAATTATAAGCACGGCAATAATAAATATTAGCTCTAAAGCATTTATGACACCCAAAGAAACAAATATATTTTTAAAACTGGTTTCGGCAGCTAGGTGAAAATGTGTACCTCTCGTCCGGGTGCTATCTCTACAAACGCTCCATATGGAACTATTGATTTGATTTCACAGTTCCTGAGGTATACAAGGAAGAAAAGTCATATATAGTCTTTTGGCAAGTAGTTTTGCAAAAACAATCATCAAAAAAGAAAATAAGTTTTTTTTTATGAAGGAAAAATTGGTTAAGACAGCAAAAAGGGGAAAACATCATTCATGGCATGCAAAAACAACAACAACCAAGCCTTATCCCACTAAGTGGGGTCAGCTATTGATCCATGTCATAGAGATTATGCTGACTGTTAAGGCCTAACACGACCCTATCCTTTCATCCGGACTTGGGACTGGCTCTGCATAGCAAGGCTAGCATAGGCAGGATATCATGGCATGCAAAAACAACACAATAATAATCTATATCCAAAAACATCCTACATCTTATTATTTTATAAACGAGAAATACGCCATTCTCAAGCCTGAGGTTACACACTAGAGAGAGATGAATAATTCAGAGCCCAAATATCCAGTTGTTGATTGTATTTCATTCTTTGTTTGTTCCACATATGCTTTCATTATTTCCTTTTATTTATTTTTAGAATAATGCTAGGAACAGACTGTCTAACACAGACATTCCAACACACTCTGTTATTGGTAAAATTCATATGGGTCTTGTTAGACAACAAAGTATTGGGCTTAAGCTATTGGGCCTTTGTATTTTTAGGTTAGTCTAGTCCATTTAGGTTTTGCTATATAATCCCTTGTAATTCTATTTCGATATTCTATGCCATTGTCATCATATGAAACCCTAGCCATTCTGTGTTATTATCTCTTCTCTCTGAAACCCTACATTGTTAACAGGTCCCACCAAATTGTGTGGGTCCCAATAAATTAAGTGGGACCCATATGAATTTTAACCAATAGAAGAGTGTGTTGGTATGTGTGTGTTTGAGAGTGTGATGCTAGCACTCCTCTTATTTCTATGGTGAAGTTTCCTTAGAGTGAGTAGATTCAAAGTCATGATTTCTCTTATTACACACGTTTTGGGGATTCCTATTTTATGCACAGCTTTTATATACATTTTAATCTGATTGAAATGTGGCAAATTAGGGCTTTTTAAATGTTTTCTCCCTGCTATAGCATAGCACCACACTTTATATTGTGATAAAAAAAAACCAAAACTCCATAAAATTTATATGCTGGGGCTTTTTTTATTTGGATATTTTGGAACTTTGCAATTTAAAAACGCCATAACAGTGTTTGACTTCTCTCGGTCAGTCTTACTCATGCTATCACATGTCACCCTCTCACTGGTAAATCACACCCAGTGGTTAGTTTTTATGTATGTAGTATAAATTATATAAATGGTATAAAAAATTTAAAATAACAACCATCCACTATTTCGCTGTAGCCTTTTTAGGTCAGCCGCTACACTCTATCCTATGTTGTCCGTCATGGATAACAGAGCAGAACGGCCGGCCCTAAATCTGGGATGGCAGGGTGCACAGGGAGCATTGATTGTACTTTACTTTTTGTTATTCTCCGCTTATTCATTTCCATTCCTTGATATAATGTAGTCTCTTAAGATAGAGTAGCTTCATGGCAATGACCTTTCTAATTCCCTGTTTATGTGATTCCTATTATGAACAGGTCAATATCCCCTCATCCATCCACACAAAAAACCCAAGATCAAATTTCAAGCATTTTGTAACATACAGCAGTTGAACACTATGAGTCCCTCTCAAATGTTTCACTCATTAGGAATACTTTCAGTTTTTTACATATTTTTAATCAAAAAATATATCACTAACTTGAACCATTGAAAATAGTCATGTCAGTTCAAGCAACAGACCAATATAAGCATGAGAACAGTGGATAATTACCCATATACATCACTAATAGGTGGAACCAAGCAACATACCAATATAGGCAGAAGAACAGAGGGATGGTTACCTATATATATCACCAATAGTTGGAACCATTGTCAAATTACTAATGATAGCCTTAGACATCTCTAAACTAGCCAAATCTCTCGCAAATATTTTCACCTACAATACCCACATAAACATTAATCAGTGTATAAAAACAGAAAAGTACTGTAATAATCACATAAAAGCATGTAAATAAGCCGGTTGTTGACATACAGTGCCATTATCTTCAGTATCAATAGCCTCTATTCCAGATTGCTCAATAATGCTCTTCACTTTTTTCCCGCCAGAACCAATTATAAGATTTATTTTATCCGGTCTGACCTAAATTATTTAATAATATAAGAAATAGATGTCATTTGTTGGAGATCAAAATGTTGGGATGAGGAAATAAAATGTTCGACTTAGTAATAGCTGAAAAAAGAAGTAAAATAACAAGCATACCTTCATAACGTGAATCAGAGGAGCATACTTGGAAAGCCTTTTTGCTGGAGGAGGCAAGCATTTCATCATCTCTCCTAGATTAGGTAACAAAAGAAATCAGCAACAAAATAAAAACATATTTAGCACTTCTACAACAACCAAGGATGTTTAATTCGAGACTTCAAAAATCCAGAAGGAAAAAAAAATCAACTTTTACAGAAATCACTATGAATATGCATCCCAAATCATTGTGTTTATTTTAACAAGAGTGAAGGATAAGCAAAAAGAAAATTTGAAAGGCCCTCAAAAGGATGATGACAAAGTGGTATATCTATTTTAAGTATCAACAACGGCAAATAGAAAATATCCCTTGCTTAGTAGAAGTAGAAGGAAGGAATATTCTACTTATAATCCCCACCTTGGCTCTTACACTTTTGAGTAAAAAATAGTGTGACTAGTATGAATAGAAACCCATTTTGTTTACCTTCTTGAAAATACTTTTGATTAAATATCCCATATTTTGTGCTCATTACCTCATTTCTGCATAACTTTGTTATATGTGTAGCTTGCAAGACAAGCTTGGGTTTATGTATTAATACCATTGTGACTGACTACCAGATCAAACAGAACCTATGAAGTCCGGATACTCCAAAATTGGGGAAATATCCATATCGGATACCGATAATCCGCGGATACATACCCTAGAAGTATTAGAATTATTTTTTTTAAACTATTAAAAAATATTTTACTGGATACATGAGATACTTCACTGTTACACACAGATATGTCTCCTAGGAAAGATGATCTAAATAGTCAAACCAAGTTGATAGAAGTCATGCTTTTTATGAATGATTGTTATAGGGGAGAAGAGAATGAATAGGTTAACATTAGACAAAACTTGTTTTGAATTCTTTTGATGATATCCTAACATAAGGATTAAAATATATTATCAGACGAAAACTCTGCACTTTCTGTTTTCATCACAAGTATTTATTTCTTTTTCGTAAATTGTGATCATTATAATTATTTATTAATGAAAATGACCATTGCATATTTTTAATAACTATTTTAGATGTATATATTGTTTATTATAAAAAAAAATTGTTAATGTTTCTAGGCCATATCATATACTAAATTTACAAAAATTCATGAATCCACGTATTTGTATCGCATCCGACACGCACTAATACTATGTACCCAGGCTTCACTAAACGGAACAAAATCAACTTAGCAAAATTCACACATTTTTCGGTCAATTCTCTTCTGATTTTCCCTCTCCCTCTAGGTCCTAGTGCATAATTGATTGCCTCTAGACCTTAGTTTAACTAGAAATGATAAGAAGTAGCTTTTGATTGGTTTGAAAAACTTATACCAGGTTTTGCTTCAAACTTGCTTTTAGAGTAAAAACATTCAAACATAAATCAGTTCACTTCAAACTCAATCATAAACAAATCACTTCTACAATATTAATTAATTCATAATCATCTTTATTAAACATTCACCGAAATACACACCTAACGTGTTTCAACTTTGAACTTACCTAGTATATGTTTCCTTCCGTCTTTTGCCTGTAGCAGTGCTTCTCTCATGATGGCCAAAGTAATTCCACCCACCTGTAATACTGATACTTAATAGCCACTAGAGAACAATATTATCTAAAAAATAAATATCAAACACTATAAATTATCATTTACTTATTCAGGAGATAATAGCTTCTAGAAGCCAATTAATAAATGATATACCCTAAGGTGTGTTTGGATGGAGAGTTTAGGAGGGGAAGGGAGGGGAGGGTTTACTTTTCATTTTTAAATTACGGACACCATGAAATGTTTTTAAGAAAGTTAACATATTAACATGATAAATGATCATATAATACTTCAATCACATTTAATTTATTTTAGAAAAACATGTTATATAGCCCGTAATTTAAAAAAGAAAAGTAAACCCTCCCCTCCTAAACCCTCAATCCAAGCACACCCTAAAAGAAAATAAGTTGTTTGTCGTAATCCAAACATACAAGAAAAAAGGAAATAAGCATATCAAGAATTACTATTAGTATAAAAATGTTTATACTACTTAACCTTAATGTCCATCTGAAATGCAGTTATACCATCTTCATTCCCAGCAACCTGCATTATATCATTGTCAGAACATCCCTTTTAACATTATTATATCAATCAATATCATCATCTTATTGATAAATATGGTTTGAAATAAAAAAGCAGCAAGAATGACAGAAACCAAAAAATAAGTGAAACAAAGATGAAGGAGCAATATAGAGAATCAGCGAAACTTTCAGTTTCTGAGAACTTTTAGCTGATAAAACTAACAAAACTGTCTGTTATATCTATGATCAGGTATCAAACTCAGATCCCTAACAATAATATGTACAAAACAGCAAGGCCGGATAGACTAACAGCTGAACACAACTTTTTTGATAAAAGAAAATGGAATGCAAGCATCATCTGCATCACACGAAAATGTAACAGCTGAAAATAACTGACCCAACTCCCAAGTATTACTCTAACATTTACCACTCAAACTAAGGGTGGATGTGGCATTGAGAACTGGCGAAACACCCTAAATTTGTCAAGCAATTCACGAGCCCGGTGACAACCAAGTAATTGACCATGCCCAGAGCAAAGGGTCCCTGCCTTGAAAGCAGTTGAAATCCAAAGTTTCATACCCAGCCATCCAATCGTCCTTTCAGATGCGCCCTCCCATGTGAGTCACAAAAGAGGGGTTCTGTCAGCAAATGTACAACATAGGCCATCTTCTCAAATTCAGACATCACTGTTACCAGTCCCATCTTGCATATCCAACCACCTCCTCATGCGCCGATACAATTGCTGCAATTTAAAGTAGCAGCCAACCTCGCTTGTAGAAGGAGGAGATTTTGGCGGCTTTCCGGCCCACTTTTTCGCAGCTCGAGTCACCAGCCCAGCCTGCTTCCATTTTGGGTCTCACTTTTCTATTTCAGGTGACGGGTACATGGGGAGCCATTATCAGATTAAAGGAGATATAGGAGAGTAGTTGGGAAATTAAACTATCTCATAGTCACCCGTCTAGACTTTTTTTGCAGTCACTAGTAAGCTAGTTCTTAACCTCCCCTTGTCAGAACCATTGAGATGATGTGATATGGATCCTAAAATACATTGAAATTGCTACAGGAAAAGGACTTATCTATGAAGAAAAAGGGCATACTCAAGTAGTTAGTTACACATATGCGGCCCATTGATAGGCAGTCCATTTCTAGATATTGTGTGCTTATTGTAGGCAACTTGATATCCTTGAAGAGCAAGAAACAAAATGCAGTTGCAAGATTCAGTGTAGAAGTAGAATAGATGGCCACGGCATTAGTGAATTGTGAGAACTTATAGTATGGTGCTTGTTTCTCACATGATATTGACTCTATTCTTATTTTCCACGAGATGATCAAATATACTGAAATTGATTGTCATTTCATCAGGGAGAAGATGGCATATTGTGTCATATCAACATGTAAATAGGAAAAATATCTCCCATATTCATTTTGTATTTATTGTCTTGAACCAAAATAAAACCAACTCTGCTGTGTAGTTGAAACATACAGTTTCACCATCTCATGCCTGTTTTCTCTTATTCAACAATATGCTGTGTAGTTGAAACATACAGTTTCACTATCTCATGCCTGTTTTCTCTTATTCAACAATATGAACTCATAAGCCTTGATAGATCCCCCCAAATTGTTGTTTCCAAAGCAAAAAGCTCTCTATAGACGCATGAAACAAGTGATAAATGCAACAGGAGCGGAGACGGGATTAACACAAGAATTTGAGGCCTGGAATTGATTAAGAGAGGAAGCTCTAGCCTAGGATTGAAGCAATGCTCTTGATACCATCCCAGAAACCAAGAAACGGCAAGAAAGCAAAAGCAAATGAGGGGTAGTTAGAGAAACAAAGCCAGCCACATTGTATTCCTAAAAACTGTTAACAGAACTGTTAGGACCTAAATGAGAATGTGGGCTTAAATGAAGAGCAAGCACATCAGCTGCCCAAGCCCATGGTGTGGGGAAGTTATGTCAGGAAAAATAAGAGGAAAGGATAGAATGTTGACATTGAAGAGAGAGAGGGGTGGCTTAATGAAGCGATAAATTATGTCATATTGAGATCGAGGGAGAGTGCAAGGTTATTTTGGAGAATCATTTTGGGGTTAGCTATGGGCAAAGAGCATTGTTCTCTATAGGAGCTGTAGAATCCTCATCCTTCTGTTTTCTTTTCTTTTCTTTTTCTTTCAGAAATAATATATTCCTTGTTTTTCCATTATTGATCTAGTTTCTATGTTAATTGCTATTGTATGAAGAGGGTATCGTCAAGAACAAAACTAAATAAACTGTGTAGATTCTGTCATATCTTTAGTTAGGAATCAAACTTCAGTTACACAAAAGGCTGAGCATAACTGTAGTGAGTAAGAAACAAAAGATTTAAAAGAAACAAACTGAACTCTTTGAATCACTTATTCAACCAAATAAAATTATGAACAAATAGGTATCACAAGTTCAGTTATTCAGTTATGTAAATAAAAACCTTAAAGTCCATATCTCCAGATGCATCTTCAGATCCAGTTATGTCGGACAGAATAAGCGGAGTTCCATCTCCACCAAATTCCTTGGTATCAAGAACCAAACCCATTGCAATTCCAGCAATCGAGGACTTGATAGGAACCCCAGCATCTTGCAATGCTAAGCAACCTCCACAAACAGATGCCATGCTGTAATCAAAAGAAAATCATGTTAAATAACAGCGGTGTTAAAACACAATTCTTGCAACCCTAATAGCTTCTTTACAATTGTAAATTATTATGTTATATGATGAGGAACATGTTTGTCGCCAAACACATACAATTTATTGTTTGTAGGAGAATATCTATAACGAATAAATAAGGAGTGTGGCTTCATGTGGATCTTTATATATATATACATATACTCACCTCGAAGAGCCATTGCTTTCTGTGATAGTACTCTCAACACGAATAGTGTAAGGGAATTCGCTATCAGGAGGCAAAATTGTTTCAAGGGATCTCTCAGCAAGCATCCCGTGACCAATTTCTCTTCTACTCGGTGCACCAATCCGGCCAACCTCCCCAACACATGAAGGAGGAAAGGAATACTGCCAATTTTGTCGAGTTAGTGCCAATAATTTCATTCTCAAAATTTATCGATAAAATTTATAATAAACTTATACATCCCAACAATTTTCTTCATGTACAAACAATCACAATATGGAAGATGAACGAAGAAAGCTATGCATTGAACCAATCACCAGGATAAAATATAGCTATGCATACATAAATACAGGTCATTGAAGATCTTCATTATGAGCTTAGTTGTGATGAATAATCAAGTCATGGAAGATCATAAGAAAACAAAAAGGTTTAGTTTCAAATTGTATTTTGGGGAAATTGTGAGCTTATGAGTTGCTTGCTTTCATATCGCAAAAAAGAAACAGCAATGCCAGAGCATGTTATAAATGAAGTTATTTTTTGTGAAAAAGTTCCTTAGTAAATAATTTAACTAAATTATGGAAAACAACTCCTTCAAAAAGATGAGGCATTGTTGTTATTAAATTACATAGAAGTTCATCAATAAAATTCTAAATCAAAATTTTAAGATTTTCTATATATTTATTATGCTGGAAAAATCATCTTCTTTAAACAAATGTTGTAATATAAACTAATAATTTATTTCAATAAAATATAGAAATGGTTTTTTAAAAGTTCAGTATAAAACAAATTAAAGAATTGATTTAGTAACACCAGCAGCACCAGATGGGCTTAGCAGTTCCCATCATTGTCAGTTAACTGAAGTGGACAAGTTTCCATTCCTCATCTGGCTCCCCTATCCCCTAGATTTTTATTTTGATGGTGTTATGCTATATTGCTATCAACCGAGATATGGTCAGACCTGCTGCATCACAGTGCAGTGTGTTTTTATCTTGCTTCATGGCATCTAAAGCTCTAACCAAGAACTATACTTGACGAATGAATTGTTCACAAGTCAAACCAATCCACTTGGGTTTTTTAACTATAGCTCAGTATAGATGACAACCAGGTGAATATTATAAGATGATAACGGCAGTCAAAGTTCTAAAGAGACCTGCAGATAGAACCTCTTGTAATCATCAACATCCATAAGATTGTCTATTCGTTGTGCCATCTTGTTATCTCCAAGCGTAGCAACAGCTAGCGACTGCCAAACAGACAAAGCAGATTTACTACTCAAGTTAAGATGCAGATATTAATATCACTGGCAAAGAACTAACTCTAAATAAAAACAGAACAGCATAAAAATGTGAAGAAGAGGGCATAAGTGAACAACTCGAGGAATGGGTGGATCTATAAATGTGAAACAAAGTGTTAGTGTGAAGAAGAGCCCATGTATTATAGGTTTTCATCCTCCTTTGTATTTGTAATCAATTTTTCTCCAACAAAATAATTGAAAAAAGTAAAAGAGAACAGTTGTATGACTGCATGAGTATAAAGCCTGGATACATAGTACGAAATAGATATGATATGACACGATACAGGGACATGAGAAACTTTTGAAATTTAGGATGCGATAGAAAATTTATATAGATGCATAATAATTGTAAAGAAAGAGACATTGATCATTCCACATTAATTTATAATTATGATGATCACAATTTGTAAAAAGAAACAGTTCTGACCGTAACAAAAAAAAAATACAGTTTCTACCTATAACATAATATATTTTAACCCTTATGTCTGGATATCAAGAAAAACATCTCCAGTATAACTTCAAACGAGGAATATGGAAAATTTGTCAATGTCAAACGAGTATAGAGAAGCATCTGGAAGAATTGGTCTAGTGTAAAGTATCCAAGAGTATCCAAAATAATAATTTTAAAACAAATAAAAAAATTGGGATACGTTTGAGACGCATAACAAAGTATCCAAGGAGTGTTGGTGCCTGATACGGGTATGTGTGACACCAACACTTTTCCTTGTTTGGAGGATCCAAGCTTCATAGTTGCATGAGCATATAAAGACAGAACCATGAAACATCAAAGCATAAATTTGGAGACAAAGAAAAGTCACCACAAACCTGTGTCTCGCCCCTCGTAAAAAGAGCACTTCCATGTGCTCTAGGTAATAAGCCACAGCTTGAGTTAATTGGACGGATTTCATTTGGGGTTCTCCCATCGCTCCTTTTCCCACCCTGTCATGCATAGAAAAGAAATTGATAAACAAAGACCCTTTCTGCAAGGTAGGTTCAATAGTTAAGATTTAAGAACAATAACTCCATGAAGACTCTTTTGGTGGAATAACTGTTCCATTTGTGCTAAAAGACTGTTTGATAGAGACCCACTAAGACAATAAATCATGTATATAATTATGATAGTATTTTATGTTAAGTGTTCATACCTCTACTATACGTTTCCTCAAAAACTTGGATGTAACATCTTTAAATACCAACTTCACATCTACCTCAGAAAACTGTAAGGAAATAAAAAAAAATAAAAAATTACACAAGTTAAGGTAAAATAAAATGAATTCAGAACAACGGGCACTTAAGAGGGCAGGGCATAGCCTGTACATCAATGATCAATCAAGTAGTTCCAAGAACAAAGGAAGATAGTATACTAGCTCGAATACATAAAAATAAATTTAGAAAGAACATAGTGTCTATTGCCAGCAAATATTGACCAATAGATGCACAAAATGGGAAAAGAAAAACTTATGATCATCTGTTTGCCACAGTCCTTGGGTCAGGGGAAACTGAGAGGCTAAAATTACTAGGAAGAAGGTAAGATATTGCCCAACACCTGGTCCTTATCCATGCCCCATTCATCTTCACTGATAGGTCAAGCACCTCTTGTTCTATCAAATATCCATCTAAACAGATAAACTAGGAGAAAACAAAGCGGGAGGGGCAAAAAATTATAGCAAAGCAAGCCAGTGTTTCCAAAGAGACCACAGACAATGCTGCAGTTCTAAGAGTCTATCAACTACATGTATCATGTCTTCTTACAAATGATTTATTAAGGAAAAAAAGAGTAACACAGAACGGTTAGAACATCCACAATGGAGCTCCTCCCATTTGGATGCTTAAGTGGGTCCAGCATGTACACATCACTCATTTATAATTTTTTAATGTTTGTACCTAATAATAAGCACCCAATTCCTCCAACCCAGCCCTTCAAAACAGTTCACTAAATAGGTCTCACCAATAACTTTATATCTTTACATTTCAACATTACTCGTTTATTTCAATACAATTTATTGAGAGGGGCCCCCAAAAAAAAGTGAAGAGAGAGGGGGGAGGGGAGCCTTCAATAGGGACCCTTCTAAATAGGCACCACAATGTGGATGTCTATTTAGCTTAGTGCTACATAGGTGAAACACCCACCATTGTGGATGCTCTTAGTAATCCTTGTAAGCCTACAAAGAAACTACAGAGAAAAAGAAATGAAAGAAAAAAAATATAGCTCATTCAAGAAACACAATATATTAGCACATCTGACCTAAACATGCCAATGAAACATAACAACAAGCATATGATGCCAATATTATGTTTCACCTCATAGTCGGGGAAAAAATATATAGACTACAGAACTACATGAGTGGTGCTTACTAAACGCGTTGGTTTCCGTGGGGTTGGCTTTATATGAACATCACCTTCATCAACTTCACCATCAACAATTACTTCTTCATCTTCATCCTCGTCCTCAAGAATCTCTGCGATGGTTTCAGCATTATTCCTTGGTGCAGTATCATTTGTGACAAACCCATTCTCTGAAAGTATCTTAAGAACCTTTTCTTCTAATGATGAAAGGGCTTTTCTTCTTGGTATTTTGTTTCTAATTTGAAGAACTTTGACCAACTCATCACCAGCGATTTCCTGCATATTACCACTCATTTCAGTTTTCATCGTAACCACCATATTCAACAAAACTATTTAATAAAGCCTTCAATCACTTTGTTGAACATAATAGTCAAACAAACCAGTGTCAATTTCTTTCATAAACATTCACATGCAACAAACTAACAATATCAACAGATGAGCCAAAATGACTTGGGGTGTATCATGGCAAGTTTCTAAAATTTTAGAGGAACAGCTCTTGCGGTGTTTCTTGGGGAAATGAGAGTGAAGATACACAACCACAACGTCGTCGTCATCATCATGAAAGCCATAAATCTGGTTAGAAATGGAATAGGACCCAGTGTGTACTTTCCCTCCATAAATTATCTCCTGAATGTTCATTGACCAACTTGATTCAAGGACAGTCATCTTTGAGCCAAGTCAGGAATACCACCGGTCCAACCAATTATCAAATAGGTACAAAAGAGGGGATAGAGCTCCAATATACTCAACTAAAAATTTCAGTGCATACAGTACAAATCCATACAGGAATCAAGAAGTAAGGCAGCTGCCATATTAGAAATTTATCAGAAGGGGAGAGGGTAGAATAGATGTGTTCAATATGACAGACCATTTAAAAACATGCAAAGGTGCACAGAAAAAAGTGCAACGGTTACAATCTTGTCGGAAAATGAACAACTGGATGATAACTGGGAGATTGTCCAAACTCAGAAGGCCCTATATTGATCTGTATAGCAGGATTATCTTAGCCAGGTCCTTGATAAAGTCAATAGTACACATCCTGTTAAGTACTGATGTACAAACAAAGGAAATAAATTGCAAGTAATGCAGGAACTATGGGGGAGAGAACAATTTCTCTCGCATAGAGAAATTAATGAATCGGGGACATTTTTAAAAAATTTATCATAAAACCAACCAAAGATGATATACGATAGCAAAGCGTATACCTCAACATGTTTATAAAGCTCAGGAGGAGGCAACTTGATGGCATCAATCATTTTTGGCTTCCCACATTTCTTAACCAAGGCTTCTACCTCATTACAGATTGCTCGCACTGCATCCTAACAACGGACAACAGGAAATAAAATTAAGCATCAATGCAGAGTTGTTCATAAATAGTAAAATAAAAAAACAAATCACACATAAAAATAAGAACATCAACAACATAAACTATACCAAACCCGCTATACCTAAAACTAAATTCCTTAGGGAGGCAAATGTCTTACTTTTGTGCATATGATCACCTTTTTCAAATGAACATTTCCAATGCCTAATAACATAATAATTTTTAAAAATAGGAGTTATTTTATGTCTTAATAATTTATCTAGAGTTATACCGAACAGTGGTGGGTTGAAAGAACGTCGTAAAATAATTTATTTACTATGGTACATTTGCATAGCCAATAGTATATTAAGAACACGTGCATATGATTTTAGAGGAGGAAAAGGAAATTCCTGATCATTATTAAGGTTTGTCTAGAAACTACAAGATGAAAAAGCGTCTGATTTTTTTTTAAGTCAGTTAATTCAGAAAGTGATTATAAATATAGACTACGTCTAGCATAATTAAGGAATTACATATCGCATCCCATCAAATTTTTCCTAATTATGGAAACAAATCTCTGCTAACTATATTAGACAGCACTGCGATAAAATAACAACCTGACCAACTTCTACAGCTTTAAGTAGCTTCTCTTCTGGGAGAAAATTGCCATAACCCTGCAATAAAATTTTATATTAATTCATTTAGTATGGAAGTACAACTATAAGAGATCGAAGAATCAAGACTGAAAATATATTAGATTCTGGAAAGCTATTATTTCGCCCACATTTTATGTACCAAGGTCAATGCAAATTCCAGTAACTTGTCTTTAACAAGGCTGGAAGTATGTGGGGATGGTCCTTCTTTTGCAAAATGCGTAGTATTCAGAGTAGGGAAATCTGGGAATCTGTTTGCCCTGCTGACAGGTGCTAGTTCATGACAAAATTTGGTGGCTGAGATAGCATGTACTTGATGTAGATAAATAATAGAAACACATAAACGCTGGGTTTCAAATATTGGATCTTTATATGTAAAACTTCTTATATTCGGTTGCACAAAAAGAATTACTTCAAAATTAAGGTCCTATTGCAAATCCAAATCTCATGTTAAATCTTGGAAATTATAAACAGTCTTTTTGGGTTTCCACTTTTCAGCATTTCCACAGTACTGTACCGAGGCATATACTGATATATGTGCATGATTTGCTTTTGAATTACAAAAACCAATGATTGCCAGCTTCCGTTCTATTATCATATCCCTAACATGTTATTGGCCACAAGCAAGTGCTGTTATTACCTCTATCATCAATATTGCACTATCCGTGCCAGCCAGCATGAGGTCCAACTCAGAGTTTTCCATCTCCTCAGAAGTAGGATTTACTATATACTTGCCACCAACAAGGCCAACTCGAACTCCAGCAACTGCTTTTGACGTGGGCACTTCTGAAAGTGCACTGTGGAAATTATTAAGAATAATGGTTACGCATAGAGTGCCTATGAGAATAGCATCATGTATGTACGTACTTTATTTCCCCATCTTTTACAAGATATCTAATTCTCCTTTCTACTTGTATTTATTTCCTCAGTTTACTCGACTCTTTAATTTTATATTTCAGTAAACAAAAGTACAGAGCATGGGGAGTTTTGTTAATGTTTTAGAAGAAATAGATAGCTCTGTGCACAGGGTCTAAATGCCCAGGGTTGGCAGCAAAATAGAATGACCCACTTACAGTGCTATACCAGCTGCAGTGACAGCCAAGGAATCGGGGATATGCAATCCATCATAACTTAAAACCTGGAAGAGTAAATCCACACCAGACAGCATCAGGTAAATTTTCCACAACGTACAGGTATTTTAAAGCATAAAAATAATAGAATAAAGAATGAGGCAAAATACATAAATCCTTTAAGCTAGTACAGCGGAGAAATGAAGAAAAAAAAATGTTGTTAAATCATTATATCTCCTGGTTATTTCCCCCACTGGAATTTTTAACAGAAATCTATATATTCACAGCACCTGCTAAGTTATTTAGAAACTAATTTATTAACTATAAAACATATAGTTACTGACATATAATAAGGGCCGACAAGAAAAAGGAAAAAGATTCTCTATAACTATGAATCCATAATTATTTTAAACAATGGAAAGATAAAGGTTTAATTTAATAAATAATGAGCAAATGTTGTTTTAATAAGTTCAAAAATATTCTTTTTTTTTTTTTTTTTGAAAGAAGTTCAAAAATATTCTTGATTAACTGATTGTTAGCTAATTACATATTTTCTCAGGTCTCATACAACTAATTACTGAGAAGTATAGAAATTTCTAATATGAAGATGAAGCTTATAAAAGTTTTAAAATTAAAAAAAAAATATTATAAAAAAATTAAAGTCAAAGTTGAATAAAGATAACTTTCTTTGTCCGGTATTTTGTTTGACGACTAATTTAATCTGTTAAATTTTTCAATTTCATATATTTCATCATATAATTATTGGACAATGTCAGCGCTACATCAGTTCAACCCCAATACAATGAAATTTGACCATCACTACAACGTAAAATAAAAGATTTAGCGAAGACCAACTAAAGTAACTTTACAAGGCAATTGTAAGGACCATACCCAAGACAATATTTGAGTTTCATGGTAGAAGCCCTTAGGCATAGTAGGACGCAGAGGCCTATCAATCAATCTACAAATAAGAACCTGCAGGCGATAGATGACAATCAAAAAATAAGGAAAATAATTAAAAACAAAAGCCTTTTCCAAATAGCAAAATTTTATTTGAGTAAGATTTCTTCTTTTATCCAAAAAGAGCTATTTGGATGAAACAAGGAAAACCCTCCCTTGAAAAAAAATGGACATCGTCAATTGAATTAGAGAAGTTAGAATAAAATCCAAAAAAGTACCTCGTGATCCTTTGTCTTTCCTTCTCGTTTAAAAAAACCTCCACTGAAAAATGCAATTGAAAATCAGAAAAAATAACAGAATAATCAGAAAAGTATGTAAGGCATACCTAGTGCGACCAGCGGCAGAAAAACGCTCTTGATAATTCACAGAAAGGGGGAAAAAATCGGATGGCTCACTAGGAATATCATCCAAACAAACAGTGGTGTACACAATCTGAAATAAAACAATGTAAATGTTATGCTTTTTTGTCATTAATCAACTATCTAAAAAATTAAGCTATTAGGTGAAAGCACAACCAGTTTTATGTTTGACAACACACAGTCACACACCCACTATAAATGTTGTGCATCTTATGATATATGTGTTTATTGTTTCTTTTAGAGTTTGGATTGGACCTAGGACTGGACAATGGAGTGTAGATGCATTTGGCACGTACCAACTTTCAGTATCAATATAAATTGCCCGACGTAAATGATAGGGACCATAATCTGATAGTGATAGTGATATTGAAATTGAAATTGAGAAGAAACCAAAACTTCAATATAAAAGTAGATCAAATCAAAAGGAAGATGACAATGACATGGAGCAATGCTGATGAACAAATGAAAATTACCACTTCTGTTATTTCCCTTCTTTCTTGCATTCCCTCTTTCCCATCCAACCAACTTGTTCATTTCCTCTTCCATAAACTCACATACCCTAACTCATGGACCCAATTTCACTTCATTATCATACCAATACATCATCGGCCTATCAATGTAAATCTATAGTTCAGTATTTTCTCCCTTTCGTGCTTATAGTTTTCGTGACTCTTGAGCAGTTGAAGGAAATGAATACAGATCAAAAACAGAAATTGGTGACTATTCATCTAAATCAGAGAGGATGAATGTGATACAGTGATCTGTGCGGAATCTTACAATCTGGAATTGGGGCATAACTCAACCCCACAAAACCAACTTGTAAGGTGAGTATTGTCAGAGGCTTATAAGCAACTAATTAAGCAATATCTATAGTCCATGTGGAACTCAAAATACACCCCCTTGCAGTCAGGAGAAAAGATTTAAAGTCTGAACTAATAATGTGGGTGAAATGGCAAGGATCTCAACACACACTCTCACGCTTAGAACTGAACATTGTTAGCATTGACAAATATTACTGTAATAACACTGATCGTAAAATCAGTTTTTTAAGCTTAAACAAGGGCCTTCATATAGAGTAATAAATTGTTTTCTTTTTAACACAATTTTGATCCATATGGCAATGTTCACAATCATGAAGACCAATCAAAATAAATATGAAAACTTACAGTCTCTCCATCCGTAACTGTAACAGAACCACTTGCTTGCCTTCCCATATGACCAGTCTCAACCAAAATCTGTAGAATGCCACAAAACCTATTATTTAATATGTATGCCTCTCTTACTCTATAAAGATACTTTTTTCATCAATCACACCCCAGCTCCAAAAAAATGTAAAAAAAACATTATGAATATTTGCCATTTTCGAACAAAATAACTCTAACAAGTCAAAGGCATAGTCTTGGGAAGCAATAGAAACAAACATTACCACAACAATAAAAAGAAAAAAAAACTAAATTGTTTTGTCTCTACATTTATTTAGTTACGAATCTCTTAAGAACAAAAATTATTAGAATTGCACAACATGCAGTTCCAAGCGCGTGATTTGATTCAATTTGGCAAACTATTGATTCATATCATGCGCCAAATAAAAAATGGATTGAATTATGCATTACATGCATGACCCGGTATGATTATGTTTCACTGTATCATACCACAAGTATCACAACTTTAGCATTTTGATATGTCATACAGAATCAAGAGGAAACATAGTGATACAAACTAGAGCTAAATATGAGTCTAGATCTGCAAAGTGGCCAATTTAATGTGTAACTTATGTGACAGTAAGACTGACATGTAGACACCAATAATCATTTGACAAAGAAAATGATTGAATGTAATCACATGTGTCAATGTCGTGTTGGAGACCAAACATGTCTTCAATCTGATGTGCTAGTTCTACATAGTAAATAGCTCTTCACCAATGCCCTACTTTTCCCGCAAATACAAACTTTGCTACATAAACAAGGTGAAGGTTATGACAACTCTTTACAATCAATTTTTTCTAGTTTTTACTCATGTTGACCTCAAAGTAGCAATCCTAAAAGACCTAATACAAACCAAATTATGCAACAAGCGGTGGCCACTATGGTGGCAACAAGGCTCAAAAGGAAAACTATTAAAACCATTTTGCCAAAAGAGATTTGTATTTAAACAAAATACTAGTGAACCCAAGGTTTCTCCTCCTTGTCATGATTACAACAAGTAATAGCATGTGATTTTTCTTAAATCACAAAAAGGCTCACAATTCTCAATCAAACCCAAACAAGATTGCAAGAGTGACACTCCTTATCGAAGGTGTCTCCGGAACACCGAGACAGTACACATTAAATTATGTAATTTTCTCAAATTATTATCAGAAGTGTTGAGGTGTCTTGCTTTATAGGTGACACGTCATTATTTTAAAATATAAAGTCTGCTGTTAAATAAAATTAAATGCCTACAGATATCTAAATTAACTTATCTAACATTTAGCATCTATTTGTTTATGTAACAATGTGAAACACACAAAGCTGAAGCAAAATGCATATATTCAAAATGAATAAAACTTACATATCGGTCACCAACGGGAATCTTGACGGAATGAGGGGCAATGTGCGAGCTACCACCGTCAACGGACTCCAAAACCTCCGACGACAAATCAATTGATGCTTTGACATTGAACCGGCGACAATTCTTACCGGAAAAAATCGAACTGAGCTTCAATTTCCCAAACGCGGCGAAGCTAGAACGGGGAGGGAAGATGAGAGGCTTAGACTTGGAGAGTAGAAACTTCGAAGGGTGAGAATGGCGGTGGAATGTGGTAGGGCCATGGAAGGTGGTGCTAGGACATGCTAGCATCTTCTCTGTTAAAGTTTGTGATTTTGAAGCGAGTTTTTGTTGAAGCTGGTGGTTGTGGAAATGAAGTAGAAGAGAGAAGAAGAAGAAGAAGAAGAGGTTCCGTTATCCGAATTCTGCTATTTGGTTCATACGCGCGCAGAGTTTTGGACTTTTTTATTGGGCTTTACGTTCGGTTTACTATTAGCACCGTTTTCTTAAGTCACTTGTTTTATTTTATTCATCTCATTCAACTATGCATTCCATGATTTCTTCGACTGCTCCACGAGAAACCAAACTATCCGTAATAGTACGAGATGATTTGACCAACTTAACGTCTAATTTGATTGATGAACCGGTGATATTCAACATAGATCACCCTTCTCATATCACCGTAGTTGGGATGAAGATTCAGTTGACTCTTCAAATCAGAGAGCGTAACATTATCATTGTCGTTGTTATAGTAGACTACAACTTGCTTAGAATTCAATTCAATTAGTCAAGGTTTGTGAATGATGATGATCCTAGGATATCAATTTATACAATTTTCAATTCATCGTAGACTATAAAAATTATCGATGCATTTTGAAGTACATAAATTTTTCGATGTATTATATACTTTATTGTGTCTTAAATGTTCAAATTTTAAATTTGGATGCGTATTTTACAAAATTCTTACGTATGGATTTTAAAATTTGGATGTACAAAATACAAAAAAAAAAATTAGCACCAGGCTTGTTGACCTTATACAGGAGTATAAATACCAAGTTGTAAAATTTCACCAAGCTATTGTGTGGTGATAAAATTGTATCCGAGGATATGAGGGTTTGTCGTCCAATTTTCTTCAATAAGAACCACGGTGCAAACTTTTTCAATTCGATTTCGTTTTGGACAAATCATGCAAGGGAGAATAAAGAAAAGGAAAAGATGTTATGGAACTTCGCATGTGTCTTTTCTTTTTCTCTATTCACTCCTCACAACTTCGTTCGTGTAACAAAATCAAAACAAAGAAGCTCGCATTGTGATTTCCATTGAAAAATATCGCCAACATTCATCTTTTTCCTTAAAAATGTTCACTCAACCATAGGTTTTGCCCATCAGAAGTTAGTTTATGCGATCGATGTGAACATAAATGCTGGAGTTCAAGAACATGCTTTGGGTTTGCATGCCTTCATACACATTTTTGAAGTCTGCATGTTCTAGCATCCACTTAAGATGTTGTATATAATATGGAGACGAAATCCATATGGATACTTGTTTAAAATATTACGTTTCATATTTTTTTCCTATTGTTTTGTGTTGAATGTCTAACATTTTATTCATATTTTATCTATTTAGTTATTTACTATATTTATTGGTGGATGAACATAGAGTCTATATCAATTATGACAAATAGATGATGACTTTATTAAATAATCAATTATAAAACATTTTGACAAATACCATTTTTTTTAAGGAACAAATATCATTCTATTAATAAGTAAAATACACTCATATTTAAAACCTAATTTTTATTAAATTGAAATTATTTCAAATAGGACGGACAAAAGAAAGTTCAGTAAGCATATTTAAACAAGCCTTTTTTTTTAATAAAATATTTTTTTTGGTAGTGAGAAAAAAATCTATATATATACACACATATATAAACCCATAATGTTTTTTTTTTTATAAAATATTTGAACAAACTATGTATACATTATGTATTATCCTTATCAACTATGTTAAGCTCACAGGATAACAAATTATGTAATTTAGATATGCATAATGTTTTTTTTTCTTTCGGGGGAAGATACCAATAATACTGTTAAGGAATGTTAACGTTTTTTTTTTTAAGGAATGTTAATGTTAATTAACATGATAACATAATTTCAATATATTCTTTAAAAAAAACATAATTTCAATATAAACAGACAAAATCTCTGCTTGTATGTTTCCTTATCGTTTTTACAATATTTATCAATAGATTAGTTATTTATCATTCATTTTCAATGTTGATTATACTCCGTCTCTAATTATATGTATTTTTTGAGGTCCTCGTGAGCTTAATTTAATTGGTATAGAAAATGCATAAGATATGTAAGGTCAAATATGTATTTTTTGGTGAATTTATTTGTCCCTCGATATAAGCATTATACAAATTAGAGTAAATGTCACTTTGGTCCCTGACTCTTCACCTCTCACTAAGGTCTTTCACTCATGATTAAATACTAAGTAGTCCCTCAATGTACAATTTCGTTATGAGTTTAGTCTATGACGTTAAAAACTTGTGTTAACTCTACACCTCGTTACATTTATTATTTTTTTCTTATACATAACCTTAATTAATTAATATTATTAACTTGTTTTGAAATACGAAAAGTCAAATTTAACACAGATATAATTTACAAACCAATGATAATTTGGTAATATTCATACACAAGATAGACATATTATTCATACTAACAATTTTTAGGTAAAGAGAACTTGTATATAAGGACGAATGGAGCGTAGCACTAAAGTATGAATCCATCTCAGTCAAATGTCAATCACTTTCTCGTGCTGTTGTATATCTTCAAAGACTAGTTTTTATGTTGTGTATGTTGTTGTTTCTTGGGTGACATCTCGTATGGGATCGAGGATGCAAATATTAGACGGCGAAACTCGTGTAATATCAGAGACCAAAAGTATAGTCTATAGTAAAATATTCGACAATGTTTAGTATATTTTAGTAAGGATAAAGTTTTTTTTTCCTGATGCATTTGTTATCATATGAGATTTTTTTTTAATTAAGTAGTCTAGTAGTTAGATTAGAATTTTACATTTAAAATAAATAAATGGAAAATACGATACTCGAAGCTCAACCCTTACATATATAATATGATGTGTCTACCAACCGAAACATTTTTTTGAACAAGCTAAAATGATGCATATATTAACAATGGTTCACCCCGCACACGGTGTGCAAAGGATGAAGCCGCCAAGAGTAATTACAGAGTCACTATGCCTCAAAAAGGAGTAACACTAACATTCCAAACCTACTAATGGACACCCATACATTGTAAAGGGTATTTCCACCAATCATGATAACTGTAAAAGAAAGCAACCTGTTTGGACTTTAACCATAAAAAAGAATTTAGTTTAACTTTTTCTAGAAGCTCTGGCGGGTTCAGAGTCACGTTGTTGAAAACACGGTTGTTTCTTTCCTTCCAAATCACCCAAACAGATGCACACCAAATTAACCGTAAGTAAAGATAAGAGAATCTAGGCATACCAGCCATATGAATAAATTGCACATAATGAGGACGAAACTCCCCATGAAGAGCCGCTGAAATACCTAGCCAATGCAATACAAGTAACCAGAGAGAGCTGTAGATGTCACAACCT
>Ga0315914_1003543_pt1 | contig 23681 bp, 13 predicted proteins | sample MpolenodulesMG_FD_203920 | JGI IMG/M metagenome (GOLD analysis project Ga0315914, IMG submission 203920) | Medicago polymorpha root nodule microbial communities from Los Angeles, California, United States - elongated nodules | ecosystem: Host-associated > Plants > Roots > Nodule | place: USA... | reverse complement strand
CATCATATACACAATTTCTTGAGACCTGCGCCATTTAGATTGGGTGTATCTTTCGTATGAAGTATTGCTACTCCATTTGTCATCTGAAGTAATACTCTCACATTGCTAATATATTGCGCTCATTATTCACCCGTGCGATAGCACGGGACGACCGACTAGTCTTTGTAATGAGCTTTCGGTATCAATTGTATTCGATTTAATGAAGTTTTCCTTCAAAATAAAAAACCTTACATATGAGTTGTTTTGGTTAGTTATAAAAAAATTATAACTTAAAATAAGTGTTATGCTGGGGTTTGAGAATGCTTGTCAAAGGCAACTCCAAGGACTCAAATTTGTTGATAGGGTTTGAAGAATCATAATGAAAATTGTTTAAGCGGAAGAATATATGATTAAGCGAAGTGAAAATAAGTTTAAGCGAATAAGGAGAGGATTCAAGGGAGAATTGTTTGTGTGAGTCTCGTAGGTGGACATGCATGACGATGAAATGCATGATATTGACAAAATTGAAAAGTGACACACGCAATGAATCATTGTTGGAAAATATGTGGGTCAAAGAGGTGTTAGGAGTGGAAATGAAGACATGGCTGACAAATAGTTTTAGGAAGATGACGTTAATCTGTTTCAAAGCCTACAAATTGTAGAAAAAATCTAGGGCAATATGATAGTCCGACCTTCTTTCGATCCTTCTTAGGATGATTGAAGGATTACTCATCCATGGAAGCAAGGTGATATCGTCAAGCTGCTAAGAAGTATAATTGGGGTATAAATATTTGGTGAACGTACTCAAACATGCATACGTTAGGAAGTAAGTTATTGGTATAATAGTTTTAGAAATATGTAGAAACCAGGTGATATCGACAAGCTACTATGAAGGAGAATTGGTTGTAAGTATTTGGAGAACATACTAAGATATATGAGGGTTAAGATGGAAGTTATCAATATAATTGCTTTGGGAGTGTACTATTTCTTACTTTATTTATGTCGTGAAGAAGATCGCACAAGGGCGTTGGAGGATAAACTATGATTGGTTTATGATCATTGCCTCAAAGATGGGAAATTAAGTTCTAATTTCCATCTGAGTAGTACAACCATATACTAAAAAGCTATTGTTTGGGTGCAAGTTTAAAATCTACCCGTACAATAATACGATGCAAAGGTGTTATACTTTATCGGTAGTCAAATTGGCAAAACCATTAAGGTGGAAAGGAACACCTTGTGTTATGAAAGAGAAAAATATGCAGGTTGTGTGTTGAAGTTGAGTTTAACAAGTCATTTTTGACCATGTTTGAATTGAAGGTATATGTTTATAAAGCGAGGTATGAAGGGTTCTATATGTTGTGATTTACATGTGGTAAATTTGGTCACTATGTTGAAGGAAACCCGAAGAAGAAAAAATGTATTGTTTCAAATAATGTGTTACATGACGAACATGTCGTCCATGAAGAAGGAGAGACAACTAGATGAAAAATGATGGTGAGAAGAAAGTGAAAGGACTGTGGGTTATGGTGTAAAAGCCTAAGAGGCGACGTAGATTGAATGGTGGTGGTGGAAAGGGTGGCGTGGCGGTAAAAAAAATGTAACATTACCAAGACGAACACATACTTCTATATTATGGAATCAATTAACGAGGACGTTGATACTATGGAATCAATTAATGAGGACGTCGATATTTCAGGAGACATTAATGAGAATTCCCACACACATAAGGAAAATCCAGCTAATCATGCACAAAGTTTGGACGACAGCATGCTACTAGACAACTTAATGAACTTAATGCTACAAAGCTATATCTATCTTAAAATAAAAGATATCTTAACCCAGCGGGTGTATGGACATCAACGCCATAGTCATCTCGATCACCAAATATCTTAACCCAGCAGATCTATGGACATCGACGCCATAGTCGTCTCAATCATCCATGACGAGAATATAGAGATTGTTATGGAAATCTCAACCCCCGATTTTGAAGGAGAGAAGTGAAGGTGCATGCTCGTAGTTGGTTTTTCACGACCATTTACGCAAATCCCCATGAATATGTCAATAGAAAAGTGTGGACTAAGTAAGTTAATCTTGGACTAAGCTGGTTAATACTACGACAATCTTCGTGGATAGTTAATTTTGCAAGCCGATGATATTCAATTAAAAAAAGAAAACTATCTTTAAATATCATTTTATCTTTTCACTTTTTCCCTCAACAACCAAACACAACGTGCCACATCAGCCAAAAAAAATAAAATAAATAGAGATGACAAAGTTAAACTCATGTTAATAATTAAAACCCTAAGCAAATTGTATCAGAATCAGAACACAATTCGGAGTCGGAACTGAACTGAGCTCGCCGGTATCCAGAAAATCATCAAGGTATTCACATCCTTCCTCTTCCGCTACGTGATTTCGCAATTGCGCGATAAAATCGTTGCATGTGAAATTTTCACTAATTGTAACAACCAGATCTGTTGCATTGTTATAGTTGCCTCTTAAATCAATCTTCAATTTTATTTTCCATTAATGCTTGATCTAATTTTATTTTTCTTTTGCTGAATCATCGTGTGAATGTTTTGAATTCTTGAAGACTTAATGGGAAAAGAGAATCAATCATCTGCGATGGAAGTCGATGATCCGAAATCAACGAATTCAGATCAGATTGTTCCCAAATTCTCAATTACCGGTTTGTGTCTTCTCCTTCTTTCTACAAATACAATGCCGTTTCTTTTACTACTGATTAAAAAATGCATTATTCAGTAATGAAACCTTTATGATTGATGTAATTTAACATTTTAATTTTAAAATTTTACAGTTCTGCAGCTGTTAAAATCAGCACAGATGCAGCATGGTTTGCGTCATGGAGATTACACTCGCTATCGGTATGTATTTTCGTTGTTGCAAACTGGATGCATACATATTTTATTGCCGTCTTTAGAAATGTCATTGATTTAAGCTGTATTACGTTTGAATTCTATAGATTGGTAATAAATGTACTTTTTACCTTGACACTGTAGGAGGTATTGTACAGCTCGATTGAGGAGGTTGTATAAATCTTTGAAGTTTACCCACGGTCGTGGCAAGTATACGAAAAGAACCTTAACCGAGTCTAATGTCACTGAAGTAAGGTATGATTTGTTTACTGTATCTCTCGTTTCTGATGCAAGCTCTCGAATTTTTGTAGTTGCATTAGCTTGAATTTGTGTTATTGTAGAAGGAAAGAGTGTTAGAAAGAATGATTTGTTTCAATTGGCTGTTAGGTTTACTATCTTCATTACTATCGAATTACATATGTGTCCGCTTAAGACTTACAGTGACTAGAGCTAAATAGTAGTCGGCTAGGGCTAAAGATCCCACAAATGCTTTGCAATCTCTAGAAATCAAAGCACTTTAGATAGCGACAGTTATAAGCATGAGTGGCATTACGTCCACAGTCCACGTAATCGTGGCACCTAAGAAAATGGAATCCATGGGGAAGCGGTCTGATCCCTGTTGAGTGTAGATTGTTAAGATGAGTTGGGCTCAATATAAAAACCTAATATGATATCAGAACCTATCCAAGATCCATTGGATCCACACGCCTGATGTGAAGTCCTGGGCATGATGTGTATGTTTTGTTAAAAGTCCCACATTGGATGAGATAAGACCTGACGATGTGTTTGTATGCTGTGGGTAGTCCTCACCTTATAGATTAGGCCAAGTGTAAAAGCCCAGTACTGACAAATAAGTAGATCCACTCCTGTCTATCACCCTCCCTGAAGGCTTTTTGCGATAAGCACTAGTAGGCAAAGTTTTCTGTCTAAGAGTTCAAAGCTGAATGGTGGTTGTTAAATCTTTTATTTGTCGAGTTATAATTTCCCTGTTCTCGCTCTTGAGCCACTTTTAGATGTTTTTCTCAGCATTTCTATCACGTTCATTTCATGCATATCATTATCTAAATCTGAAATCTCCCGCCTTGATACGAAAATAATCATTTAGACCTTGGTTTGTCCTTTTTCCTTTTTATTTTTTTTAAACGTTCTACTAAATTTGTGAATTAAAAAAAATAAACTTTTCATTTTTCTGGCAACTTTTCAAATTATCTACACATGTTTAACAGTGGAATTAGAATTTACTTTTGAATTCAGGTTTCTTCATGTGATTCTCTATTCGGCAGAGAGAGCTTGGAGTCATGCCATGGAGAAAAGGCAGCTTCCAAATGGACCAAATGCATCTCAACGAATCTATCTGATTGGTAGGTTGCGCAAGGCAGTAAAGTGGGCTACTTTGTTTTCACAATTTTGTGCAGTCAAGGCAGATTCTAGGACATCTTTGGAAGCTGAGGTGAGTCTTTTAATCGGTATTGCAAAAAAGGCATGTGGCAACTGGCAACCATTGTATTTACATCAAATGGTTTATTGTTAATTTAATGCAGCATTTATTCTTTCTCTCTCTTCTTTGCATTCTATTTCCAACTCCTCTCTTTTGGTAATCATTTTTCAGTCATAGAAGATTAATTAGCATTTCAAATGCCCATAGTTCTTTTAATATACAGAATAAAATATTTTTATTTCTTCTTTTTAATGCTTTTAGAGTTATTGTTGGATTTGTTCCTTTCCGGAATAATCTGATACAGAGCATTACATGTTACAAAACCTTTAAAAAAAAGTTGTAACGAATTAATTAATATATAACAATGTTGAAAATATGCTGCATCACATTATAATAGAAAAGAAAGTTGATTGGTTTTACTTTTGATAATTTACCCTTTTCTACTTTTTTAATCTATGGCAGAAAATGTTTATTTTGCTGATGAAGCATGGAAATGCCTCTCTTTCATTTGTTCACTGATTTTCAGGCTTATGAGTCCTATATGAAGGGGAGTTTGTTGTTTGAGCAAGATCAGAACTGGGATGTGGCTTTAAAGCACTTCAAAAGTGCTAGGTAAATATATACTATGTCTCCTTGATTTATAATATTTGACTTGGAGAAAGGAAATAAAAAAGCAGGAACAAGCTTATGCTTGGTTGAATGAGATCTTTATGTAAAGAAGAATTCAAATCTTTGCTTTTTGTGCCAAACACTTGTTTATTGTGTAATCTTGCACATCAGCTTTTGTGATATTTCTGTTATTTTCACTCACCCTGTCGAGTTTTTAACCATGATCCTATTTAACAGGGCTGTATACGAGGAGTTAGGGAAATATGGAGATTTGGATAACCAAGTTTTGTGTCGTGAGCGGGTTGAGGAACTAGAACCTAGTATCAGATACTGCCTTCACAAAATTGGCCAGTCAAATCTACAAGCCTCTGAACTACTAAACATTGGCGACATGGAAGGACCTGCATTAGACCTTTTTAAAGCTAAGCTAGAGGTTGGTACAGATTTCATTTGTATAACTTATTTGAAGAAAAGGGAAAATGGGTTTTGTGATATGCTCATATTTTTGAATCAGTATATTCAAATGTTTTCTTATGCGAACATGTTGAATCAATTGCTTGTTATTTTGAAAGATAACTTAGTGTTTGTACCAGGCTGCCATGGCTGAGGCAAGATCTCAACAAGCTGCTTCCATGACAGAATTTCATTGGCTTGGCCATAGATTTCCAATATCAAATGCCAAAACAAGGGTTGCCATTTTGAAAGGTTGGTATCTTCTCATAAAACTTAGACAGCTATTAAATTGAAAAAAGAAAAAGGTTATCTATTGACCAAACTTAAAAAAGATGAAGTTAACCTCTCACCTTTGCCTCACGTGTATGTAACCACCTAATGGTCTCTTTTGCCCATGGTATAAAATGGCATTTCTGTTTTGGAATCTTTTTCTTTCTGCGTTTTCTTAAATGAGTATGCTGTGACAAATTAATTGCAAATTATAGACAAACTCTTTCTGATATTAAATATATGCTATAAATATTGGTGTGAAGAACATGGTGTGTCCCTCTGTTACTATTATTTTATGTAGATCTGTAGTATATCTGCTTAACACAACTCGTTGGGGTAATATAGTTTGGCTGATGAGCAAATATTTCTCTGATCCCTGGACTAGTGGATTTTACTTCTGACTTTTGTACCCTAGGTTGACATCCATAATGCTCCTTTTGGTGTTAAATTGAATTTTACTTCGTAAATGCAAAAAGCCTAAATCCATACACATAATATATTTGTTAATGTGGCGCGAAATTGTTAGTTAACTCATGTGGATGTCAGAGCCAAAGGAAACTAACAATTTTTTTACAACCTAGCTCTTGAATTTGTTGCAATCGATTTTTCTCTGTTTCAATTTTTTTACAAACTAATAATATATTTGTTAATATGGTGTGAAATTGTTAACTCATGTCGATGTCAAAGCCAAAGGAAACTAACATTTTTTTTACAACCTAACTCTTGAATTTGTTGCAATCGATTTTTCTCTGTTTCGATTTACATTGTCAAGATTTAATTGGAAGTGGAATTTCTTATAACAGTTGTATACAGTATTTTTTATTTTTTATTTTAAAAAATTGTTTCAAGAAAGTACACTTATCAATTCGAACATGCTATGTAGTATCAAAAGCGGAATTGTTGCTGGAGCTGACATTTTATTTGTACATGCAAAATATAATCCCTTATGTTTGTGATTCATGAATCATACCACCATTTTTTTCTTATAACTGTACTTGTTTGTGTACTGGTAAAGTTGTTGTCATGTGACTGGAAGGTCACAGGGTAAGGCTGTGTACAATACACCAAATGGTGGGACCCCTTCCCGGACCCTGCGTATGCAGGAGCTTTAGTGCACCGGGTTGCCCTTTTTTTTTTAATTGTACTTGTTTGTGTGATTTAGCATGTTTTTACTTGCAGCGACTTTTCCTTTTAATATAGTTCAGCTCTGTTTAGCTATATGTAGTAATGTTTCTATCTGAAAAATTTTATCAGCCCAGGAGCTGGAGAAAGATATCCATGGTCCCTTGGCAGAAAATATTTCAGCGGACAAAAGACTGGTTATTTTTGACAAAATCTTTTCTGCATACCATGATGCTAGAGGCTGTATTCGGGCTGATTTGGTATTGGAAATTACTTGAATTCTCACTGTTAATCGTGAATCAATAACAACATTTTACTTGTTAAGCTGATATATTTTTATTATTCTGTGCATTTTAGGCCACTGCAGGAAATGCAGAAAGTGTGAAAGATGATTTGAATGGTCTTGATAAAGCTGTCAGTGCTGTCTTAGGAGAAAGAACCATTGAGCGCAACCTTTTGTTGGTCAAGGTTGCAAAAAGTAAACTTGCAAAGCGTAATGATGAGAAAAATGAAAAACTCACCAAACCTGAAGAGCTTGTTCGCTTGTATGATCTCTTGCTACAGGTTGATATCCATGTTTTGTTTGTGAACTTGCATTATTGAACACATTTCTGTGTAAAGATCCTCAAAGCTGTTTTTTTTCCCCTTTAACATTAGCTCCTCAAATGGAATGATAATTTGTATGTATAATATATTTTGCAGAATACATCTGATCTATCTGATTTAGTCAGTTCTGGAAGGGACCAAAAGCCAGAAGAAGTTAGCTTTGCTGAAGAGTGTTCATGCAAAAGTTTGGCTTTTCGAGCAGAAAGGTTGTCTTGCTGGAGCAATTTTTTTCCTGATCTTAGAGATATCCCTTCTTAAGTTATTTGCTTCCCAAATGCACTGCGCATGCATGCTTACCCATGTTATTTTCAGCTTTTTCTGGAAACCAAATTTTTTAACTTCTGTAAAATTAAAATTTGTATACCGATAGCATTAAGGAAAGTTCATCATAACATGTCATAGATATTTAACGACAGTTTGTGGTCTCCCATCTTTAGAGTTTTTTATTTTCATCTTTTAACAGATGATGATTATTGGGGAACTTAGTATGTAAAGCTCCCATCATGGTAGAATTTATGGAAAGGTCAAACCCAGTGTGTCGTCTCTTATTGGATGAATAGAGTCGGGAATAAATGTTATAGTGGTTTACTTATCACTTAGCTCTAACATATGCAGATATTATCTTTATTGTCTTGTTAATGCCTTGATGTTTGCGAAAGCAAGATTAAGTTTTTCTCCCCTCTCATAGGGCCCTCAGGAAAGGGCAATTGAGCAGTAGGTGGTGATTAATGTGGTCCCTGCTGGCAGCATAACCACATCTGTTTCTGGTCTTTAAAGAGATGTTGCCACCTAAACTAAAGGTATACATGCTTATGACTTATGTGCAGGTGCTTTTATGTTGCAAAGTCATACAGTGTGGCTGGAAAGAGGGCTGAAGCATATGCTTTGTACTGTCGTGCTCGCAGTTTAGCTGAAGATGCCTTAGGAAAGCTTCAAAAGTTAGATGGCAATAGTAAGGTAATTTTAGTTATTTTTTAAGATCAGATGGTAGTATTAATTCCTCTGTTTGTTAATTTTTCAAATGATTTTTTTGGTCTGGTATGTGCACTGAAATTTGCTTCGCTTCATTTTCCATCCTAACTTCCATAACATGGAAACACTTGTTAGATCTTGAAGTTGAGTGTGAAATCAATTGTTGTTGACTGGGAGGAACTAAACAAAGGCCTTTTTTTATTATGATCTCCTTCAACCAGGCCTGTAGACCTAAAGATGGTAATGTATCAGGCCTGACTGATCAGAGAAGATCTTTGTACATTCTAATTTCACACCAACAACTTTAGGGTCTGCACAGTGTTTTCGTGATATGGAAGTTTATTCCTTCCCTTTGTTTTTTATAATCTTCTAAATTTAGAATATGATTGAAACTTTTGTTGAGTAAATGATAGTTGTTTTAGATTTATATTTAGTAATTTTTATATGAAAGCTCGTGTTTGATTTTATTGCTATTGATTGTATTTTCTTCAGATTTTTATTTCTTTTCCTTTTCAATTTGGCAGACTATGGTGAAAGAATTAGAGGTCTTGTGCAATGAATGCCGTTCTAACAGTTGTATAGAACATGCATTCGGAATCATGGAGGAGAAGAGTACTCAAGAGAATATCTCGGAAGGGATCTCCAATATATCATTGACCGGAGCTGAACGGGTACATAATTTTCTATTTCTCTTGTGATGCTATTTTTTTGAACGGGAAGTTGTGACTTTTTTGACTCTGTTGAATCTGTCTTGCCTCTGTAGACAATAATAGCATCTGCATGAACATTTATTGATATACTCTGACATGTAATCCTATCTGTTTCAGTTGGAGAAATTCCTATTGGAGAAACTTGATGTTTATGAGTCTGCTGTGGGTGATTCAAACGTGAAATCGGCACCCCGCATTGCTCCCTTCCCCCCAGCTTTCCAGGCAATTGCCCGTAACCCGATTGTGCTGGACCTTGCGTATAACACTATCGAATTCCCAGATATTCAAAATAGGATGAAGAAGGACAAAAGAGCAAAGGGAGGCTTTATAAGCAGAATATTTGGATGAGTATATTTGATTCAGTGTTTGGTTATTTAAAATGAAAAATTCTTGAAAACTGATGACATGGGTTCCTTTGTTGAAAATTGTTTAGAATTATGAGATGGTGATATACAAATTTTGAGTTGTCTAGAGATATTTGGAAATTTACAGCGGAGAGATTGTATCTGGTCACTGGTTTTGGATTTTGTTACAACAGTCGAATAGGATGGGATTCACTTCAAAAATAAAAGTTAGCTGCTGTTTTATTTATAAAAAAACACTTTTTTTTTGTTGAAAAGTACAGTATATTTTTTATAAATTGTATTCGGTCGCCAGTTTTGAACATTGATTATGAGTTGCCTTTATTTTTTATTTTTTTTTGGGTTGCCTTTATAGTTTTAATTGACGAGGGATCGCATGGGGTTTAATATGCAAATATCTTTTCCAACTGAGATCAAAATTGGTGAGAAAAACTGAGCAGCTTTGCCATGCTATTACATCAGAGCCACTTGTAGGTCTTGTTCCTATTTCTTACTGTAATTCTTAGTCCATTGCAGTTTGTCTCACACCAATTTGCTTCTATTGTACCAGTGTACCAAGGGTGTGATTGGATATCTGTTAAAAAAAAACAAATATACCAAGCCTGTTCGGGCAATTTGTCTGAAATTTCACTGTAATATTAAGCACCCTTTCTACGTATTAGTTACTATATCAATGTGTTTTTGTAATATTTTCTTGTGTTGTCAACGAGACTTTGCCTATGTTTGTATTGGCGGTGGATTTGTTGTGAACGTGCGTTTGGAGAGATCCTACAATTTGTAGCTTCTCTATTATCAATTCCCAAGACTCTAAAACACACGGTGGCAGTGGTGAAATGCCAAAACAAAAACATACTTCATCTCCTAATCTTCCTCTGTTTCCACTCTTTCTGTATATCCATTCAAGCAGTGTAGATTGGTAGTTTTGAACCATGAATGAATGTACTCAAAAGAGGTTGGACGTAATACAAAAGAATAATACTTCGCAAAAGCCTTAAGAAAATAAATATAGCTACTTATTAATTGTAATTTATTATAGGTTGGTTTTGGTCCCCAGCACAAAAAAGCAGACAAGAGGAAATCCTCGATCAACCTACCTTATATATCTTGTGTTATTTTCGATCATTGTACAATTCCATCAAGAAAATACCATCATTGTTTAGTACTAAATAGAAGATAATAAGTTCAAGGAAAAGAACGAACTCTGAAATGATCAAAACCTTTTGAAAGCTCCAACACTAGCAGCAACAGCTCACCTTACATACGAAAGTGAAGTTGTCTACTACACCATTTCTCAAAGATGCAATGAAGGCAGCATCCATGGATAATTCCGCAAGTATTAATTTTTTTACAGCTAAATGTTGGAACTCTTAAAACATTTTTTTTTATATCATAATTAATTGTGACTTGTGGGAGTATCGACTTTTCCGTTTTGATAAATTGTGGGAGAATTGAACCATCTATTTTATCCATTGGTGTTTTTCTCGTGGTTCACCGGTGAGGGACCTAATTGGACCCTCACCCTAGAATCCACCGTTTATATGATTTAATTCATATACATTATTAATACAAATATTTTTTTATATTGTCAATCAACCGTAATCGTCAGATTTATAAACGCGTGATTTTAGTGATAACTAATTATTCTTTCTTTTTTTTTTGCTTGAAAAGTGATAACTAATTCTAAAGTTATACATATAATTAATTAATCGTAATTTGGTGACAAAGTAAAACTTTCTATAATTTCGATTTTTTGGTGAAAGTCTAAAAATCAAAGTTTTGTTCATGTAAAACATCGTTACCTAAAATTTGCATAACTAGCTTTTATTTATGCTTGATGATACTTTTTTATTCTCTCTAGTTTTGCTTGCCGTGCAGTTTTGGTTCTTCTAGATTGTTTGGAATCAACTAAGTTGATCTATTTAAAGAATTAAGCAACTGCATGTTGTGCAGTTTTGGTTCGTCAATATTTTTAGAGTCAACTAAGTTCATCTATTAAAAATTTAAGTAATCTATTATTGTCAATAATTTTACATAAACCCTTTAAACTTAATTTATAAAAAATTTAAAAATTTTGAAACTCTAGAGTGAAATTTGAGTTTAAAATAAGTTGGTGAGTATAATTTGTTAAAGTTTTGAAGCGAAAACGAGAGCGTTGTGTTGGAGAGGAGAGAGAAAAGGAAAAGGCGGGTAAAAAATTGATTGATGAGAGGTAGCGATGGACATTAAATATCGCAAGCAACCATCGTTAACCGTCTCTTCTCTTTTTCTTCATTCTCTCTCTCTCTCTCTCATTGATTTCAGAAGAAGAAGAAGAACAAGAATTTTAATTTGATTCGAAAATGCATTTCTCTGATCTAGATGACACTCCTATGTTCCGCCAACAGGTTCTTTTCTCTCGTTATTCATTGATGATTAAATTTATGAATATAAATAAAATTATGAATGAATTGATTGATGCAGCTGCTATGCTTGGAGGAAAGTGCGGAATCATTACGCCTTAGAAGCTGCAAGTTCTACAAAGGGTGCCGAAAATATACGTACGTAACGTTTTCCTTCATTCCGCATTTGAATTTCCCACTCTTTTTTCTTAATTTACACTACTTACTTACTTTTCATAGGGAAGGGCTTGGAGAGTCATATGATGGGGACATCGCATTTATAAGTTCCCTCGATAGTTTTGGAGGAGGCCATACTGATCCTCATTTCGTTGCTTTGGGAGGTAAACCATTAACGTCCTTTTAATTAAACATTAATCTTTTCTCTTCATTTTAATCAATTTTCTCTTCGCTACTCTAGGACCTGTAATGAACAAATTTACCATTGCTTTGAGAGAAATCACTACATACAAGGAACTTCTTCGCTCACAGGTAATCAATATCTGTAAATTAGACGCAATTGTTTTAATTGATATTGCTATGCTGACTGTACTTAATACGGCTTCTTAGGTAGACCACATGATTGATGACCGCCTATTACAAATTGTCAATGTTGACATCAACGAAGTCAAGGTATGCTTTTACATAGTTTTTTTTTAATGTTTATACTTGCAGTGTTTGTTCGTATACTTTATATGGCCTAGCTCCAATAGATTCAATTCTCTAGTGGGTCTATTTAAGTGGTAATAAAGAAGTACGACGCTGCCCTTCATCTTTCAAGTTGTAATTGTACAGCTCTTGATTTTGGACAAGTTTTTTCAATTGTGCTATTACAGTGGGATAGATAACTAATTTGTGCAGCAAGGAACTCCTTAAATAATCAATTTAATTAGGAGCACGTGAGCATATGGAAATTACTAAACAAAATAATTTAACTCAATCTTTTGCAATACAGATTAATATATCAAGTGATATATATCAATATAGAGAGTATGATATGTGCAGTCAATACACACATTTTCTTACAAATAGCTTGATGATAGTTAAGGACAATGATGAAAAACTATCGACCAAACCGTTAAAAGAGATTTAGATGTAAACACGCATCTCTAAAATAAAGACATGATAGGGAATTACGTTGTTTGGTCAGGGTGATACTATAGCACAACAGACAAAGAATGTTCCAGGTACTTAGAGTGCAATCCAAGATCTTTTGGACTAAAGGTAAAGCCATAAATAACTCTATGATTTAGGTCTCGTATTGCCCCAATAGCTTGAAACACCTAGTTATGAATAACTAAGTTAAGTACTTCCAAAATTTCATTATATTTATCTTCAGGATACTCTAGATCTGGAATCTTATTTTGCTTCTAATTTGAATCCTAGGCACTCCTTACAATTGGATGAAGGAGCATAGTGTTGTTTATGACTCATATTTACTGATTAGTGGTCAATCACTCAAGCGTAGCGAAGCAAAGAGAGTGGAGCTGAAAGCATAACTAGGGAAGTGGAACGAGTGACAAACTTGTAATCTGGACTGTAGTAATTTGTAACCCTAAGCTTACTTAATAGACATCACAATAGCTACTCTGCTGTCGAAGACATAGGACAATTGGCTGGCCTCTGATCAATCGGTTGCGTTCTTGTGTGTGTTTTATCCATTTTCTTTAAATCTGGATTTGCTGTTCAAACACATAACTAATATTATTTTGGGGAAAACATCACTATCACAAGACTATTGCTAGTGAAAATTACCATTGTTCAATTTTAAAGATGGCCACTCTTAAGCCTGATTTTTATGTCAATGACACATTCAAATTTCACCTTTGTATGACTGGTATAAGTATATCTTTTATTTTTCCCTTCTAACAGTTCAAACAACGCTTGCAGGAAGCTCGTAAGCGTTTTGACAAAGCTTCCCTTGTCTATGACCAGGTACTTATTGTGAAAAGATTTCAGAGAGTAATGAACTCTTCATCCATAGATTTACTTTCCTTCTGTTACACACGTTTAGTTTGAGCTGTATTTACTGAATCAGAAACCCATTTTGATGTAATTGTAATTTTCTTGTGGTATAATCAATTGCCCACAAGATTCATGGAGTTTCTACTTTGGGAAATTTCTAGCATTTAAATTAATTTGAGTTTGTAGTACTTTGGAAGGAGTATGTGTTTCTGTGTCTAGTGTAGTGCTGCTGAAAGGTCACCCACATATTTTATTTTTTCTAACACAACCAATGCGGATTTTATGATACAGGCACGTGAAAAGTTTATGTCACTGAGAAAAAGCACGAAGATTGATATTGCCACCGTCATAGAAGAGGTATTTCCAGCAGCTTTTCTTTGGCTTTTCTAATTCATAAGTTAATCCAATAGCTTGTTTGAGTTACTATTATTCTTTTGAATCTAATTTGGTATAGTGACACATTCCAGGAATTGAAGAATGCAAGAACGTCGTTTGAGGAAGCCCGTTTCAGTCTGGTATTTTAATTGCACATGATATGCTCCTCTGAATAAAAGATGTATATCATTAGGTCTTATACATAACATATTTTATGACCTAGGTTGGTGCTCTTAATAACATTGAGGTCAAGAAGAGATTTGAGTTTTTAGAGGTTGTCACTGGAATTATGGATGCCCATCTTCGATACTTTCAGCAGGCATATGACAATCACATAAATGGCTCTTTTCCATATGTAGTATTGCACTTATGCTATATATATATCTAAAAACTCTTTCTCTTGCAGGGATATCAGCTACTGAATCAGATGGAACCTTTCATTAGTGAGGTTTTGCTCTTATCTCTATTTTTGCTTGATATTACACAGTTCTTTTCACAGAAAAGTATATATAATTTTCTATTGATTTTTCTAAAATTATAAACCAAGGGGGATCAAGCAGCTGAAACACAGTTAATTTATCTACCATCTGACTATTGGGTTAGTAACTTAGCAAAACACGTTTGAAATTGCTGGTGTAGCGTACTTAAAAACCCAAAACCATGAACCACCGGTGGGGTCATCCAGATGTGAAACCACCAGTTAACCCCAGTGACATGTTTGCTTCCAAGCATATTGTTATTTCTGTGTGTGTGTAATCAGATCACACATGTATTTTTAATAGTGTTGCAATAAATACATTGAATAAGCACTAACCTAGGAAGTTGTATAATACTAGGAATATTAATAATCAATCTACAAGTTCTTAATTCTAGCACATAATAAAATTTTGGCTTGAATTTTTAATTGCCATTTTCAATATGTTGATCGAATGTAACATCTTTTTCCTGTCTGCAAGGCACCATTTTTTGTTGTCTTAGAAATTAATTTCTATAGCATTAATTAATATTTATAGTCAATTTAGTGGTTAAAATGAGAAACTATAAGACCTGATAGTCTTTCATGTGTGCCACAATATTGGTCTAAGCGTGTGCATTACTAACTGTGAAGTTTGTGAACTATTTTTTCTCAACCTGGTGTTTAAGAAGTAAGGGGTAGAATGCTTAAATATCTGACTAAGCAAGCTATGTTGCAGGTTTTGGATTATGTACAACAGTCAAAAGAAAATTTCGATAAGGACCAGATTTTACTTTATAAAAAAATGCAAGAATACAAAAAACAAGTTTATCAAGATAGTAGGCTGTCATTGAATGGCCCTAATGGCTCTCCTAGTGGAGACTCTGCACATCCCTTTTCTAGGATATCAAATGAAGTAGTAGATGTTGTAAAGGAATCTGCCGCAAATGGAAAGGTATTCTAGAATACATTTCCCTCTTTCTCTGAGAATATGTAGCACTTAATTTTACAACTTTTCAATTTTGACTTCTGTTACTGGCCAAAACAATATTCATTTGTTCATCTCGTGAACAAAGTTTAGGTTCAAATCATTCGACAAGGATATCTTTCAAAGCGATCTTCCAATTTGAGAGCTGACTGGAAAAGAAGGTATTTTGTTCTTGATAGTCGAGGAATGTTGTACTACTACCGCAAACCATGCACTGTGTCATATGTAAGTCAGCAACTGTACTAAAACTTTCAACACACTAAACCAGATGATGTGTATTCTTATTAAATGCTGAGCATTCTGTTTCAGGGCAGCAATCCATCATCTCCAAGGAAGAATAGTCCCACTGACAATGGTTCTGGGCTTCTGGGTCGATGGCTTTCTTCTCATTACCATGGGGGTGTCCATGATGAAAGATCTGTAGCACGTCATACTGTAAACCTGCTAACGTCAACTATAAAGGTTGATGCAGATCAGTCTGATTTAAGATTTTGCTTCAGAATAATTTCTCCATCAAAGAACTATACATTGCAGGTATTTATTCTTAAAATTTATCAATGCATAGTTAGTCCTTTATTGTTACTTATATGACACTAAGGAAATCAAATCAGGCAGAAAATGCAGTGGACCAGATGGATTGGATGGAAAAGATAAATGGAGTTATTGCCTCCTTGTTGAGTGTCCAGACACTAGGATCTGTACGTCATATATTTATTTTTAAAAAATACATATTTGATCTCCATTCTAATTTTGATTGCTATGATTATAAAATAATTACGTGGCAGCCTCTATCAGCTAAGTCAGAAAATGGCGATGCTTACTTTGCCGACAAGAGTTCTCTAGATGAAGATCACACTGAGGTCAAAAGGTCTTCATACAAGAGTTTCTCCCCTAGGAACCACTTACGTGCATCTAAAAGTATGCAGTTGCAAAAACACAGTATAAGAAATGAAAAACCTATTGATGTTCTTAGAAAGGTGAACGGGAATGACAAATGCGCTGATTGTGGTAAACCTGAACCAGACTGGGCATCTTTAAACCTCGGCATCCTTATATGCATTGAATGCTCTGGTGTTCATCGTAATCTTGGAGTGCATATATCAAAAGTAAGTGTTTGAGGTGACACATTACTCTAGCCTTCAATGTTGTAGATGGTTTATATCTAGTCAACTTTTACTGAATAAAAGCTAAAACAGGGTTAAAGGACCTCTGACCTGCTAGCTAACAATGGTTACTCTTCGCTGTATGAAGATCGATAACGGTAGCCATTCAAATTATAAATAGACACCGCATTTCGTAGACACCGCATTTGGACTCATTTTATATCTTTAAGCTTAGTGAGTCCCGTTGCTGCCAAATTTTAAGACAATTTTTTTTTATTCGAATTTCTTTTTAAAGACAATTTGATTACATTTGACCGATCAAAACTTAACAAGAACAAGTCGGTTTCACACAGTTACACCAAAACGGTTTTACATTGCATGCCATGATATTTTTTGACAATTGCCGTGTATTTTTAGTGGTAAACAGTATGAACAGTAGGTAAAGAACTATTTCTAAGTTTTCCAAAACAAAATCCTTTTTGTTTTAATTTCCACTTTTGTTGCTAAGGTAGAAAATATTTTTGGCAGGTAAGATCGCTGACACTTGATGTGAAAGTCTGGGACCACTCTGTCTTAAGTATGTTTGAGTCCCTGGGAAATCATTTTGCCAACTCAGTTTGGGAGGAGCTATTATGTTCAAGTAGTACTTTGCAAGACGTTGACACCTCTGTTGGGTAAGAATTGCAAAACTTGATGAGATTATCTCTTTGAACTTATGCTAATATGCACTTTGCAATGTAGTTCATGCAAGGCAAACAGAGACAACCTATTTCATGCAAGAAAACCAAAACATGATGATTCTATTTCATTAAAGGAAAAGTTCATTCATGCAAAGGTAAACCTTCGAGAACTTTATGTTTCTTTTGCCGTGTTTAGAAAAATGAAGGAAGCTTGAATCCTTCTGATAGGAACCAGATAGACAGAAGTAGATGAAGAAGAAATAGTACTCTCTATATTGAAGAAACTATCAAACCGATGAGAACAAAAATAGAAAGAAAGAAAAGTTATAATGATTAATCGTTAATTGTGAACAATTTAATATTTATGTTTCTTTTTATCGCTTTAATTCTCTTTAACTGAAGGACATTTTGGGTCTCAGTTGTACCAGATCTCTCTGGGGACTACTTGATCTCAATTCTCAAATCAAATCCCAGCCAAGCCAATTTACGTACAATTTAGCCTGTCATGCCCCTTTCTTACAGTGCAAAATCATGTCTGAAACTCCAAATGCATTTTGATAATGGGATTATAAAATGCTTATACTGAATATTTGGTAACTGTGTTATTTCTTATTTTAAAATAGGTTTACCTTTTTTCCCGTTATTACTTATTAATGATTTCTAGCATTTAGTAGCATTCTTATTCTCGAATTATTACCTGGTAGAAGTTTAACATACTGGAGACAGAACTTAATAGTTTCTACTTATTGCAGTATGCTGAGAAAATATTTATTTGCCGGACAGAGAAAAATCTTGCAGAGCAGATGTTAAAAAGCATATGTGCCAATGACAAGAAGGCAGCATACCAGCACATTGTCAAATCAGGTATGGATGTCAATACCATCAGTAGGCAAGCATTTTCAGGTACGTCTTCTTGCCCCAGTTAATCTCTGCTCCAAAAAAGTTTTTGACGTTGAAAACCCAGGAAGTCCTCAAAGAATTAGTTACTGTGCAGGTGACTCTTTCAATGCGGCTTCTTTGATTAATTCAAACATTTCATCTGAAAATGAGAGTCAATTGACTGACGACATACAAAATGGTTCTAGTGCGATTCACCTGGCTTGCCTAACAAGTGACGCCGGCATGGTGGATCTGCTCATACAGCATGGAGCAGATATAAACGCTTATGATTCAAGAGGTCGAACACCACTACATTACTGTATTATCAGAGGGAAGCCTGCAGCTGCAAAAGTGCTTCTTACTAGGTATCGTAGACATTTTCAACCATTGTATTATATGCCCGAACTCACCTTGTGTGATCAAATAATTACTCCCTCCGTTTCAAAGTATATGTCGCAATCAACCACTGCACACGTGTCAATACACAATTTTGACCATTAATGTCTGTAATTATCTACAATAAAAAATCATAAAAATTTGATATTTTGAAAATATTCATCAAGATAAATCAAACAACATCTTACATGCTAACATTTGTATTTATATATTAGTTAAAAAAATATGTTCAAAGTAAGTTAGATGAATAGTGCACACTTTAAAATTACGACATGTATTTAGGAATAGAGGGAGTAGTAATTAATGACCCATTTGCTCTGTAAACTAGAGAAGATGTCAAACTTTTGGTGTTATCTTACATACATGCTAAACATGAGTACGTGAAGAACTTTGTAAAATTTGAACTGTTAATGCATTCTTCCAAATACACATTAAAATGATAAATACATTTATTACTACTCTTTTCTTCATTTCCACGTATTGGAATAGTAGTACTTCCAACTTGCTTGGAATAGTAGCATTCTTCCAAATACACATTAAAAATGATAAATACGTTTATGTTGAAAAACAATTTTTCAATGATTTAATTCTGTTTATGTCATTTCTAAACTTCTACTGTCATTTCATTGGGTAATGATACCATTTTCGTAGTTTGCTGTTGCAATGTGTTTTCCCTTTTTTTGTTTTATTACGGAAGTAGAGAGTGTGTGTCTGTAGTTCATTATTGTCACGTTGTACACTAGTGGATTGAAACATCTTCCAGTTAATGAGGTTTATAATTGACCATGAATGAATTTGCTTTATCACAATACCACGGTAAATGTTGCATTTAAATGTTAAACTTAAGCTAATTTCATGGAAATTTTCCTCATTCATACATTATCTCATAAGCTGTTTCATGGTTGATATTTTCTGGTTTATTTGGAAAAATTTATTGAGTTGTCGATCATTTTTACAGGGGGGGCAATCCACATGTAGCTGACAAAGAAGGCAACACTCCTCTTACACTTGCATCAGAAACCGGCTGTGTTGGCAATGAAATTCTCACTCTCTTGGAAAAAAGATGACAATGCCCAAAAACAATTACTATAAACAATCATTAAATCCATGTCCCAGATTGAAAACCAGCGGTTAGTGACTTGCATGGAGAGAAGAATGGGGCTGAATCTGGTGGGGTTGGTTTTATTGGGTCATGTTGTATAGCAACTATCTTATTAATTTTAGGATGTGATGTGCATGTGCTGATCATGGATGGGACTTTCCATCTATGCCAACGTTCAATTTTGCAGCCTCCATCCTCTATAGTATATTTGTGGGACCATATGAATGATCATGGTCATGGATTACAAGGATTGTACAATACTTTGACAAACAAAAGGATTGTATCTAGTAAGTTATTTAACTAAGTGTTAGTTCCTCCCAAAAATATCTTAAACACAACACTTTTGTGGGCTCCGTTTACTTGTACGAGATCGGGAACCTTGAACACATGATAAAATTATACAGAAAAAGCTAAAAGTTCAAAGAAGTATTAAATCATAGAAAATGAGATTAGAGGATAAACCATAACGTAGTTGGGTAAGAATTGTTCGGCTTAAAAACAAATTAAACAGAGGAAATTGTTAAACTTCAAAACAATTGAAGTAATAACTGGTCTATCCAAATTCAATAACAAAACACAAATATCAACCACAACAAACCTGCCAAATTTTTCTATAATTCACAAGCAAAACTAGTGCAGATTCTTGAAAACAAAGGAAAGCTTGTTTCATTTTTATTTTTATCTAATTCTATGATGCCAAAAAAAAAATGAAAAGGAAACAGTAGTTTGAACATGAGAGAAAGCGCAACAACAAAGTAACATACAACAGTAAAGAAGTAACCTACAAATACATGATAATGTGGAAGTAACGGCATTTGAATACATGATAAATTATGACGATGATGAAGTTGAAGTGTTGATTGATGAAGGATTCTCTTTGTGTAATGTGGAAATTGAATGATCAATGAATTTAATTTATGAGTGATGAGTGACGGAACTCATGGAAAGAGGATGGACATTCTCGGTTTTTGTGAGCTACATACTAGTATACTAGTGAAAAGAATTCAATTTTTATTTCAAAATTTCATCTCTTTTGATTTCAATTATGTTCACCATGTATACAATATTGACATACACAATCAAATAACCGACAATAGGACGATAATTTATAGCAGAAATAGGACTTTGAACAATATTCACTTTCAATGCAATAGAGCAAAATAAAATTAAAAGGATCCAAACAGAATTATTATCAAGCAACAATCAAACCATCAAATTCAATGGTTACAAATTATTGGAATAGAAGATAATTCTTCTATAATTTGAGGCGCGAGCATTAACATTGATCGTTGTCTTGTAAAAGCCTGGCATTATGCAAAATATAGGTTGCGAATAGCATATCATTTTCCAAGCCTTCAAAATTTGAAATAGTACATGACCTGAGGTGAGACTCACCAAAAATCGGGCAATCCCAATCCTTATCCAAAGATGGTGAAAGCTTGTTTGATCGGAAGAGAAGATAGAATGAGACGTAATAACTCATCTGTAAAATCGCTGATTCTATCCACCGCCACCGCCGGCGGCGACATTTTATTTGGATTCAGAGGAGGAAGGGTTAACGAAGTTTAGCGAGACTTAACGCTATTTAATCTTCTAATTGTGAAGAAAATTTGCTTTTTTAATGCTTAAACATCTTCGACAGTAGTTAATTTCCGTTGAAGACCCGGCAGCAGTTAATTGCCTCTAACCTCGGCGGTAGTTAACTACAGCTGAATTCTCAATCTATATTCGCGTTTTTTTCTTTGTAAATTTGCATGCGGGTGACTTGCAAGCAGATTCGTATGCTAGATCCCTTGAGTTTTTATGCCTTGAAAGTCTTGCATTTTCCTTTTCTTTTTTTTTTTTAGAAAAAGTCTTACATTTTTCTATTGGTGAATGAAAAACTCAATTAAATTGTATTAAAAGATAAATTTCTAGGATGAGAAGAATGAACTTCGTGACGAGAAATAGAGGTTCAAGGCAGAGAAAGAGAAGAATAAATTTCTAAGTTGAGAAGAATGAACTTCTTGACTTTGTTAGTTTTCTATGTATTCTAACTAGACCCTGTGACTTCTGTTTGTATTTGACTTATGAATATTTATGAATTAATTTTGGTATTTTTCTGTAAATGTCAATAAGTTTTTTATCGGTCCTAATGGTTGCTACTGTGTTCTGATATAAATTGAGAATTCAGCGGTAGTTAACTACCGCTGGGGTCAACGGTAGTTAACTACCGTTGGGGGCATTTAAGTATTTTACTTGTGTTTTTAGAAAGTTTTTGATGTTAAAAAAGCAATCGTCAATTGTGAATGGCTTAATGGGCCTCCTTTTTGACATTTTTTTATTAATTAGTCCAAGAAAATTGTTTAATTTCATTTCTAACAAAAAAAAAAGTGTTATTTTTTTTAATCCTCCAACTCGTGGGAAAAGTGGTCATGTAATCGGCGGTTTAGACAGAAGATAAATAAAGTTTGATAAAAAATTATTTCATCCAAAAATCAATGGTTTTACAATGAATGAATAAATTTTCTCATTATTCTCGTGAACATGATTAAATTGATAAGAACATTACATTCTATATGTTGGGACGAGGTTCGAACCACATATTCTCCATTGATATACCTTTAAAAATGTGAAATTTTAACTATTAGGTTACTTGACAAAATAAATAAATAGATTATCCAATTTGTCTTTGAATTAAATTTTGCCCCTATAATATGGTTGTTGCATGTGGGAAAATATTTTTTCTTAGAAGACAATCCCTAAACTAAATATTAATATAAGTTATCTCGATAGGATTAGTTATATGTTTGTCCATGTAAACTTAGCTTAATTAATAATGACAATACATAATATTTGTAGGCTGCGGTTTAAATGTTGGACACTCCACCAATAGTAAGTAGTATAATTTAAAGTTATATATACAGAGAGAGATAGTAATTCTCAGGTACCTTAGTTCATTGATTTAAACAAACGATTTTTCGATGATTTAATTCTGTTAATTCATTGTGCTTTTCCTTTTTCTTGATTTACTACGGAAGTAGAGAGGATTTGTTTTTGATTCATTATTGTCACATTTCCTTTAGCAAGCTGTACACCGGTGCGTGGAAACCTCATAATTAACCATAAATTTGCTATATCACAATACCACGATAAACTTTGCATTTAAATATCAAACTTAGGGTGTATTTAAATATCAAACTAATTTGCATATAAATTAAGCTAATTTCATGAAAAATTTCCTCATAAATTAGCTCATACGTTGTTTCATGGTTGAAATTTTCTGGTATACTTAGAAAAATTTACTGACTTGTCAATAATTTCCTCATGCATGCATCAGAATTCAGCAGTGTTGGTGACTTGCATGGAGAAAAGAATGGGGTTGAAGCTAGTGGGGTTGGATTTTTGGGTCATGTTGTAATTATCTTATTAATTTAAGGATATGTGATTGGCTGATCATGGGAATTCCCATACCAATGTTCAATTGTGCAGCATCCATCCTCTATATATTTGTGGGACCATGATCAAGGCTATGGATTACTTTGGACTTTGGAGGGCAGTAAGTTGAAACTCAGTCAAACTATCAAGTGGTGGAATTGATCAAATTGAAATCTAATTATGTGATAAGTTTTAGTTATTTTATAATTGGCACCGGTGACAGTTGAATTAATTTATCCAATTTTGCGTACGAGTTGATGACTCGGCTTTTCAATTTTGTTTTGTTTTCATTTTGTGTGATAAAAATACGTTTGTTTAAGTGAGCTAAGCTTAACATGTTGACGAATTTTATGGTTCTAGTCTGAAATGTTATTTGTAATACTTTTTTTTTTTTTTTTTAGGGAAAACATGTTTATAGCATTTCATTAATAATAAGAGTTTCAATACAATCGGGTATATCAAAATAAACGGCGGGACTAGCTAAAGACGTGGCCTCTCTTGCAAGAGCATGAGCAACCACGTTGGCTTGTCGCCTAACAAACTCCACCCT
>Ga0315914_1003541_pt1 | contig 23687 bp, 11 predicted proteins | sample MpolenodulesMG_FD_203920 | JGI IMG/M metagenome (GOLD analysis project Ga0315914, IMG submission 203920) | Medicago polymorpha root nodule microbial communities from Los Angeles, California, United States - elongated nodules | ecosystem: Host-associated > Plants > Roots > Nodule | place: USA... | reverse complement strand
TCTGAACTCACTCAGACTCTGAACTACTTCAGACTCTGAACCTGAGGACAGTTATCTAGAACGTAAAAGAAGAAGTTTCCAAAAACACAATTCAACCCCCCTTCTTGTGGTTTTTCTCACCTTCAAACCCAATTTCAACCCATTAACTTATTATTAAATTTTACTCGATATATTCCTAAAAAATAAAATTACTATCCTATAACTATTGCTTAAAGTTAATATCAAATTCATACAGGATTCATGATTCATGTTACATTTAATCCGTCTTGGATCCATCCAAATAAAATATGAGTTTGTATAGTGTCAGCTATGACTGAGGATCCCACAAGTTAAATGCAAGGTGACAATAATACAATATTGCAGTCCACGCGTTTCTCCCCAATTAAGGGCAGATCTATATTCCATTTAGTCAAATTTAGGCCTTACAAAATAGAATTGGAGGGACATTGTTTTGGTGTATATACGGCATTGTTTTCATTTTGTATAAATATAATACTGTTGTAGTTGACATATGTGCTCTCTTAAGTCGGTCATTCATCACAAGCATATAGAAATAGAAAAATATATCAATTGACATTGACCTACTTATACTTAATTATTCTCATATTTCTTTTTTCAGTTGAATATAACCTACCTAATGCTTGTTTATATTTAAGAGTCTATTTTTTGACAATATATTTAAGAGTCTTAACAAGTGGGATGTTAAAAAATAAAATAAAATAAAATTTTGTATTAAAAGAGCTATTTTTAAATTGAGAAATGATATTTATATAATTATTTTGTGACAAGTTTTGATATCTCTCTCTATATATATATATATATATATATATATATATATATATATATATATATATATATATATATTACTTTGATTTTTACGACAATACCCACATTTTATTTGTATATCTTTGATTATCTCATAAATTGTTTTAAAAATTGTTGCTCAAATAAAATACCCCTTTCAAATTTTTAAAAAGTTGAATATACGACATCCGAAATAATTTTTTTTTCTTTCTTAACATGAGTTCTTAGAACTTAAAGTTCGTCTAAATTTTTAAATAAATTACTACTATTTGTTTGGTTGGCAAAAAGTCTCACATGCTTAGAAATTGAGACTAAAATTAGTTCATGAACACACTCTTTTTTTTCTTCTTCATGTTTTTAGAGTAATTGTGAGAAGTCACATAAGATTTAATATGATGGATACCTTGATTTCTTTTTCATTAAATCTTTTGGTTGCTGATGGAGATAGAATTAACAATTTGGTGTTTCATGTAACAAGTAATAACTAATTGGGGTAAGAGAAATTATGAGTTGTTTATTTTCATTAATGTTATTGGATAAATTAAAAGAATTGAAAGATGATAAAATAATAAATAATAAATGAAATATGATAAAAATAAAACATTAATGTTTTATTAATATAATAAAGCAACTTATAATTTGACTTTTTTATTTAATTTTTAAAGTAAACTTTTAATTTAGAATGGAAGTAATATTGATGTAGATAATAATGATCACATGCATGAAGTGTACATGCAAGTGAAAGTGTTGTGCATGACAAGAAGCTTGTGAGTTGTGGGATGCATAACCAGGGGTAAGTCTTTACTGTGCTGTAACTAGCTAATTGTGGCAAATTTTGTGTGAAATCATCTTTAGGTTTTCAGGCTGGAGAGCAAGTCACATGGGCTTCACTTCAAGATATACCTACTACTTTGGGCACTTGCATGCCACTGCCAGCAAATTATAGGATATTCTCACTTTATGACCATTCATGAGGCTTACATAGTGTTGTAGAATTGAGAAGAAAAAAAAAGAAGCTATATATGCGGAATATATTCAAACTTTTAAAAAAATTATATGCTTTATATGTGAGCAACCCAACTCATCCTATCTCACTATTAGTTAATTCCTTGTGCACTTTTGGAATCATTTATTTACTTGCATAAAAACATAACCACCTTTTTTTCAGAGGTTAATTTATCTTTGATACGTATGCACGAAAATGTAAGTGAATAGAGGTCACATGATTTTTTATTTTTTTTCCCGATACAAGAGAGACTGTTAGGTCAAACTACATACGAACACGGTGATTAAAATATATATTGGTTACATCCTATCATAAGAGGTTAACACAATCCGGCTATGAATGATCTAAATAATAAATATTCGCAGGTATTGAAAGTGCATAATCTGCAAGCCAGTTAACTATCTGGTTTGCCTGCCTATAAATATGAGAAATTGTAACCTGTCAATCCTTCATCATAAGACGATTAATGAGGGAGACAATAGAAAAGTAAGGATGAGTCGAGGGACACCCCTTATTAACCAAAGGTTCTGCAATAACCGAGTCGGATTCAAGAGAAAGCGTTCAATATCCTTTATCCCAAGCAAGTTCAAGAGCAAAGTATATTCCCCAAAGTTCCGACATGAGCATCGAACAATATCCCAAATTTCGGCCAAAACCACCTAACCACACACCTGATTCATCTCTAAAAACTCCCCCACATCCGGTCTTGTGAGGTCTTGTGATTACTAGCTATACAGGTTTGAATATGTCCTGAGAACATAGTCGCGATTAATCTAGAGAGAGAAATATTTTGTCGCCCATCGTAATTTATCAAAATCAAAGGATTAGTTTTTACAACTATACGTAAAAGTTTTTTTTTTCTTTAGAGAAGTTGTTATAGAATATATTTAAATTAGTTTTACAATTGAGCATAAATGATATTCAACTGATACATAAAACCATGATAGTAAGTGTAAGTGTCTAACTTTGACATATGTGATAAACACTCCAAGTATCATCACTTAATATTATATTATAGTTTAAATTTAAATAAAAATATTGATTAACAGGTAATATGATGACCTTATAAACTAAAGAGTGTGTCGTACAAAAGAGACCCATAAAAGGAAGAAAGTCCTAGTTAATTAATGAACGAGGACCCCAAATACCGACTTAGTGCCCTTAGACAACTAAGAGATGTCTTGAGAGCTGCTATAGATAATGCTCCTTTTTGTACGCGTAAGCCTTCAACTTCAACGCTGTCTGCTACCAGAAACTTCCAAGGATTCAGCTTTTGTTGTATAAGTAGTAACTAACAAGTGTTGGGTTTTAAGTAAGAGTGATTATGTCTTACATCGATTAAGAATAAATGAAATGTTGGATATATAAGAGAGGCGATTCATATACCTGATGTCTTAAAGTTTTGGATGAAAATGTGGTGTTTAAGTCTCTTATGATTCTTGACGTTTGATCCATTGCCGCTCCGAGCGCTCCCCAAACTTCCAACAGTAAGTACTTGAAAAACTAGTTAAGCCTTCTCCTTTAATTCTTGGAGTGATAGTAAGTATCATTGGCATCCAAACTTTACACTAAAGAAGACACTACCTTTTGAATTGTTATATCTTCAATTTCAATTAATTTTTAGCCTAAATTTACAAAATTTGAAATGATTATTGGCTTGCAATTGCATGCATATAATTTTAATTTTATTCTCTTTATGCATTTTTTTAACATTTATTATATGTGAAAATATAACGGAAAGAATTAATGGTAGTGTCCTCCTAGCTTGTTGCCAATTTGCACTACAACGCCGCTTGGATAGGGACCAACCTGGAATAAAGGTTGTAGAAACTATATACAAGACACACGAGAATGACAAGTATATAAATATAAAAATTTGACTTAAATGTACTTCTGTTTTTTATAAGGACTAAATGTACTTCTGTTACATAAACAAAATTTTAGTTCTTCCACAAGTTTTAATATTTTTCCCATAACCAGTTTGGAGATTATTTTTTATGACATTGCATTTAATTAATGATGTATAACTATGTTTCATAGTGTCACATTGTTAATTTAGATAAAAAAACCATGTTATGCATTTTTTCTTCCGGTTTCATTGACCAAATATTCAAATATAAACATTATTTTAAAATTCATTGTTTATGATCTAAATTAACAATATCACAAACCAAACAATTGAGTTTAAGTGGTTAATATGTTTCACAAAGAACTAATCATGAAGAACCGAAGTTGGGTTTCTGAATAGAACAATTCTTGTCAGGATTAATATCCTTACCTCACGCCCGAACTCCAAATTACTAGGTCCCTTTTCTCCTGAGAATCGAAGGTTTAACGCCAAAAATAAAATTAACAATATCACATCATCTCAAGAATTTCACATTATTAAAGAATCACATCACAAAAAAAGCTTTAAATTAGATTGTGAGATAAAGTATGAAATTTGTAAAACACGCAGATTAAAAATGAAAACCAGAATAAGTTGAAATAGAAAAATCAAAGATACATTTAAACCTAAATATCATATTTAGATGTAAAGTGTTAGTGCTGGAAGTTATATGACCTAAATAAGTGTTTATAAGTGGGAGCGGTCATCATCGACAAGTTGATTTTGTAGGTTTGCGTCGAATCCAACCATTAATTTTAAGATGATATCAAAGTTCATTCAAGATCCGTTGGATCATCTGCTATCAGATTTCCGCTATTGAGTTGTTCACCATTACATTCATGCATCAAACAAAACAACGCTGATGTGAGGAAGGGGTGTTAAGGGCCTCATGTTGGAAGTGTTTGCAGTTGGGGGCGGTCTTCACCTCAGAAATTGTGAAAGATAAAAAGAAGAAGAAGAGATAGATAGATAAATAGAGGTACACACATGCAATATCGCACTTAGTGTCTGTATTTTGAAGTTTGAATCATATAACTATATTTTTAATGTGAAGGTCTATAATTTTTTTATTTATATATATGTTAACTTAGGTTTGTTAAAAAGTGCATTAGACATGTTAGACCGTTCTATACATGCGTAAATATTAGAAATGTCAAGCTATTTATTGGTGTATTAACCTTTTGAGAAATAGGTTAAATATTCTTTTTAAAAGTGTCATCATAAATAGGTTTTTACACAACTAATAGATCATACAAGAGTTTTAAAAATGTTAAACTAAACTTTAAATAAAACCTTTAATAGGTAATAAGCTAGACTCAACTCTAATTTTCAAACCAAATCTGACCTATTAAACAAAATCTAGCTCAATCAAGTCTATTCTTATATCCCTAAACATAATGTAGTTGCATATTATCCTAACTGAAAAAGATTTTTTTTTTACTTCAAGTATAAACAAATTACCTCTTTAGTCAACAAAGATAAAAGAAAATAACCCACTTGGGTTGACCTGGTGGTATTGACTTGGGATTTGGGAGTGCGCTCCTCCTTAAGGTCTCAAGTTCGATTCTCCGCAATGTTAATTTAGGTGGGTTAATTTAACTTCTTCAAAAAAAAAAAAAAAAGATGTTTCTTGTGAAAGAGATAGTATCAAACTTTTGAAAAGGAATCCTATATAGAAAGAAGATATGTTTGATTATATGGAATGAAGAGGATCCTAACTCAATGAAGAGGTAGCATAACACTCACTCACACACTCATACATGTGTTGTGAACGATCACATTGGTAGTTGGAGGATTAACATGGTAGAGACCAATCAAGCATATTTCACACTAGACATGTTATCATTTTAGCAACCACCACTTTCTGTCGTTACCTTGTTGATAGCAAAGTAACTAATATTTGCCCCAACAAGTTTCCAATGTCATTTTTTGCATACTCCAACCGTCCATATCAGGATGCACAGATATAGCCAACCAAACTCTATTAGTATAACATGACAATTCATTTTAATTTTTTGAGTTCCACACATGACTCCGTTTGTAGTATTTTGTGTTTTTTTTTTATAAAGAGTGATGACTAAGATAGCATCTCCAAACCAAACCAAAAAGCCAAAGCAAAATATAATGACAAGTAATAATTAGCTAGAAAAGTAGCTAGGGAAAATAACTGTTTAACATGTAAATAATATTTTGTTCAATAATAACAACATTGTTTCATTTTTTTTCTTCCTTGAAGATTTATATATATGAATAAAAAAAGAGAGTGAGATCCACAACCTTTGTAGCAGACCCCACCCATAATTATTACACCTCCCCTTTCTTTCTTTCCTCCAACTCATAGATCTACACTTCCTCCTTCTTTCCTTGCTTTTTTGCTTTCAGTTTCTTTCACATTTATATCCTTCTTCTTTCTATACCAGATTTATATATCTATATAACTTAATTCACCGACACAATTATAATAATTAACAACAAATAATTTCACAAAAAAAAAAAAAAAAACAAGAAAAATGAGTGAAGGTTCTTTTTTTGTTGCTGTTGAAAATGAGAGGCATGTGATTGTGATGTGATGCAATGAGAATAACAACAATAATAATCAAGCGGAATCCTCGGGTAATTCATTTTCCTTTTTTAGCCTCGACTGAATCCCATAATAACGAACGTACCACTTCACGAATTTTCTCAACCCCGTCGCGAGATCCGTCGTTGGTTTATACGCGAAATCTTTATACGCCATTGTAACATTCGCATGTGTATACGGAACGTCACCGTTTCGCGGCATCTTAATAATATGTTTCTTCGCTTTCGTACTTAACAAATTCTCAAGAATCGAAACAAGCTTCCCCACTGGCACCGGCGACGTGTTTCCGAGATTGTAAATTCTTAACTGCGCCGGTCCCTTTTTCTTTCCGCCACTTCCGGTACTTTTCTCCGCCGTATCCAACGCTCCTACACAACCTTTAACGATATCATCGATATACGTGAAATCACGCGCCACTTCTTTACCTTCTTGCGTTTGGTAAACGTCGATCGTTTTTCCGTGGAGAATATCTTTGGTGAAGAAAAAGTACGCCATGTCTGGTCTTCCCCAAGGACCGTAGACGGTGAAGAATCGGAGTCCGGTGAGGGAGAGACCGTAGATGTGATTATAAGTATGTGCGATTTCCTCGCCGGCTTTTTTTGTTGCGGCGTAGAGACTCGCCGGTTGATCTGTCCGGTGAAGTTCGGAGAATGGATTTTCAGTGTTGAGACCGTAAACTGAGCTTGATGAAGCCCAAACTATCGCTGGTTGAGGATTTGCGGCTTTGGAAACTTCTAGAAGGTTTACGAAACCAGCAATGTTGGATTTGATGTAAGATTGTGGATTTTGCATTGCGTAACGAACTCCGGCTTGTGCTGCTAGGTGAAGGATGTGAGTGATCGGAACGACGTCGAAGAGTTTTGTTAACAATGGAGCGTCGTTTAAATCACCTTCAACGATGAAGATTTGATGCTGAGTTAACAAAGCTTGACGAGCGCGTTTCAACGATGGATCGTAGTAGCTGTTGAAATTGTCTAAGCCGATAACACCGTCGCCGCGCTTTTTAAGAGCGAGGGAACAGTGTGAACCGACGAAACCAGCTGCGCCAGTAACAAGAACGGTGAAACCATTAGGACGACGGGGAATGGCGGAGTGACGGACTTGTCTTTCCCATGCTCCGCCACCGCCGAATGCGGAGGTGAGGAAGTGGGAGTGGGTGTGGAAGTGGTGGCTGGTGGTGTCGGAGAGTGGTGGATAATTGAAGGTAAAGAAGAAAACAAGAACAAGTGCTATTAAAAGTGTGGCACGGAAGAGAAGTTTGGAAGAAGCGTTAAGGAGTTTAGTGCTGTTAACTTTTCTGATGTAGCTGTTGTAACGTTCAAGCTTTATGGTTTTGCTTGTGTCTGGTGGAGAAGCCATTTTGGTTTTGGTTTGTAAAAGCTGCAAAGTGAGTAGGATTTGGGAATATGAAATTGGTGTTGATTTCAGTGTATGATCACAGCAATAAGGGATAGATAAAAAGGGATGATGATGATTTGAGGTTGAGCCCTGAAGTTTCAAAGGGTGTGAGAGGATTATTAATATAAAGGAGAGAGAGTGTGAGTGAGAGGAAGAAAAGGAGGAAAGAGATGGGTTGGTGTTGGTTGGAGACCACTTTCTTTTTCTTCTTAACTCTTCACACACTCATAGAAATTAGAAAGTGCTAGTGTGTAAATATTAATTATAGGTAAATCAAATTCTTTGCTCTACTATTGTACTACCTCCTTACTACTAGTACTTATAGCCTCTCAATATTAAGGATTATGCTAACAACTAACCAACAATCTTAAGTACATTTGTTAAAAAATCTTTTAAAAAAATTATGTTGAAATCAACATTTTTTCTATGTTTTTAATTATAGTTGACCATACACATTTTATTTGTTAACATTTTTCATCTATTAAACATGAGATTTTACTCTACTAGTTTTACAAGTTTTATGATTTTCATGTACAATTTAGTTTGAAGTTTACTTATATGATTTGTCACGTTTATTAACGATGTGGAATTATATTTGATAATGTGTTATTTCTAATCCTCAAGGTCGTGGATATATTAATGTAGATTTCGGAGTATTGTTTATCTTTAATTATCATGTTTGAATCGTCTAAATGCTAACAAATTTTATACTTGATTTGTTCATATAAACTTTTACACTAATTTCAAATTGAGCTTTGCTAATGGATGGCAAGAATGATCTTCTAAATTAGACGATCTTTAAGTTGGATATTGAGGTTTAAATAGACAAATAATGTGTTATTGCTAAGTTAAATTTGAAATGTAATTACAACTTTTTAAATTTAAATTTCATCAATCAAATGTAAATTTATTCCTCTGAAAAAGTGATGTCTAGTCCTTAAATATAATTTCATAGTTTCAAATTGAGTTATTGATAAGATACTCTAAACTTTTAGAGTTAGCAAGGATATGGCTATAATTTTGTTTTACTAATAAAGCACCAAAGTGTATTTAAGCTTCTTAATTATGGTAATGTAATTGCAAAGTTATATTATAACCCTTTCTTGTATTGTTGTATTAAGTACTGTGCTGCGTGGGCCTTGCCAATGCCAGCTATGAAAATGGAGAAATACTTGCACTTGGACCATGTGTGCCTTTCACGTGCCAATATGTCAACCCTCTGGTCTAATTAAATCCACAAAGCCAATAAGCTACCATATGGCATTCATTAGCTTGTGGGCAGGATATATAACAAACACCAGACAAATGAATTCTTCTTGCTAATTTCTTTTCCTTTTTTACACTATTTATTTTAATATTTTAATGGCAGTACTGTTAAATTGTTTGTTATAAGAGCATTTTGTAACATGTTTGGCTGGTTTGGCCAATAACCAAACCCAAATAATATAGAAGAAATTCTGCATGGATCAAAAACGATTATGCTGAATGGTGGATGATCAGATTTACTTAGAAGTCAAAGGGTTCAAATTCTGAATGTGCCCAGAATTTTCAACCTCATTATCGACCAAGATAATTGTTTAGATTTTTTAAGATTGTGCGAATGTGACAAATGCCCACCGACAATGTTTAAGAATTCGATCCTTTTCACATTTATAATTATTAATTATCTAATAATAGTATTAGATAAATAGTTAGCATCTTTATTTATGTTCTTATAACATTTTCCGGTCATGACGTTGAATAATGCATTATTCATTCATATAAGTTAAGTTTGATAAAAAAAAAAAAAATTGGTTGCTTAATTATCTTAGTCTTAATTAGGAAACTTGGTTAATTTATGTTCTAATAGTAGTACTATTATCTGGACCTAGAAATTGATGTAAATATGGATGAGGGCGGTCTCTAGTCGGCTGTCTAAATCATCAATATTTTTGGACTGACTCGAAACTTGAATAAAATCAAACTTGTAGTACAACTTGTTTGTCACCTTTGTTCATCACTATACGAAAGTTTTAAATCTTCTTGTACTTTTATAAAAAAAACCAACATGATCATCTAGTGTAAGAACTTGTATCCCACACATCTCTTTCATCCTTCTACCCAAAACTTACTCTTCCAATTGCTGGGAATTGCATTGGATTCTGATTCCATGCATGAGGTTGTCATAAATCATGTCTAGTAAATTATCCATTATATATTAGCCCCACTTGTATTAAATAGATTCAACGTATATATTTGTAGTACTGGTATTTTAATTCATTAAATATATATATAAATTATATTTATGGCACTACTTTATTTAATGTAGGTTTGTATATATATTTTTCTAATAACATAAATATAGTGCTTTGATCCATTATTTTTGGTGACAGTGAAACCTAATTAACACTTCACTTTATTTAGTTCGCATATGTTTATCCAATGCGTATTTGTGTACAATTTGGTAATCAGTGTTGTACAAAAACATAAACATTCTTCATGTATATATAAACAGGATAGATGATAGCAACAAACACATAAATTTGGTCGTATTTGAAGCATGATATATGGTAATTCTTATCCTTTACAGCTAGCGTCCATTCTGGGAATAATTACATGACGCGTTGGAAGAAACTTGATAAATGTAACAAGTACGTCCTAGACGTGTTTGTTGACGCATAGTACCTACTTCCCATAACAAAGACAAAAACTTTCAATAGCTAATTTTAGAAACTAGAAAGCATTTATTTTTTATTTTAATAAATAAGTTCTGGTAGTAACATGGGACAAAACTTTACCCACATATATTTACAATTTACAATTCTTACATCCGTGAGAATCTTTACCAGTACGTGTAACTAATATTTAATGGATTATTAGGAGGAAGAGAATGAATGAGATCTGTATCTTAATGTTAATTGATTGGAAACCTAGTATATTACTATCTCCGTGCCAAATTAGAGTATCAAAATCCGTCTTATTAACCTCGTTAAGAATCGTCTTTTTATAAACCATGAGGAAGTGCAAAAGCTTCATTATAGACGGTCATCCTAACTATATATCTTGGTACTACAAGTACCTTGATTAATTCAAACTAAGGTTGCTAGTTATAAAGTTAGTTAGTTACAGACTAATTACCAATTCAGTTTTGATGGTTATTAGAAGTTAAAATAACAAGTTACTTATCACTCAAGTAATTGTATTTGGATATGAAGAAAGTGTGGGCGTTGAGTGTGGTTAATCTTAAACCAGGTATTATCCGTTTCTATTGTTGGTCTAAATACTTCAATCCCAAAAAGCAAACTCAGACCCATGCTCAAATTTGGGTGCGCCTTGTGTGCCATCCACATGAATACTGGTGAAAGCAAACCTTTTCGAAATTGCATCAAGCATAGGCTCTTCTATGGTCATCGATGATGCTACCCAAGCTAGATTGTTTGGGCTCTATGCTAGGGTCTTAGTAGATGTTGATTTGTTGGGTAAGCTCTTTGATTATGTGCTTGTGAAAAGAGAGGGACACGCTTTCCCTATTGGGGTTCGACATATTGACTTTTGTTTTCACTGCAAGGCTATACGTCACCACATTCAACAATGTAAAAAGATTAGCTCCATTCAGAGTAAGGAAGGTTCTGTGCAGGGTGTAAAGAAGGCTTCAGTTCATCAACCGAAGCCATCTATTTCATCAAAGGTTAGCTTTTCTAACAAATGTCCAGAGCCTACTATTAATTTGGAGGCAGGCTCCTCTGCTCTGACTGCTAGTAAGGGAGTTCAACAACATGTTTCTACTTTAGTTACCTATGCTGAAGGTAAACACAATGAGGGAAATACTAGTGCAGCTGATAAGACTTCTGATCTTAATATCCCAACATATGTAGCAATAACTAAGAAGAAAGTTACTTTTTCTAGTGCTTCATATGAGTAAAACTATGATGTTGAGAATTCTGTTGACCTACATAATTCCTTTGATATGCTAATATCTGATATACAGGGGATAGAAGGGGATGCCTTGAATGAAGTCTTGGATGACATTATAGACACTATTGTGCTGGCTGTAGATGCCAGTAAATCTATGGCAGTTAACCCTCAAGAGGATGCTTGTTTAGTGTCTACACACCAAAGAAGTCACTTGCTCATACTGAGGTTGGGTGCAATCCTTCTGTTATACATGACACTAAACAACTTGATAAGCTTTCTGAGGTAGGAAGGTTGTCTTTCCCCAACCGAGCTTCTTCCTCTTTGGTGCAGGGTTACATTATTGGGGATATATAGCTTCAAGAAGAACCTCATTGTGACAACAATGATTTTATATTCATACTTTTCCCTAAGCCTGGGCAGAGTGAACGACCGTGTTGACCCATGCATAGTATTTTGATAATAACTCAAGTTGTGGATGTCTAAATAAGGTCAAACCAATGAAAATTGAAAGCTAACATCCATATCTACAACTTTCATGAAGACACCTAAGCTTGATTCGAAACAAAAAGTGGTAAAAAAACTAGTTTTTCTAAGCCTGAAAAGGGTGCACGACCGTGCTCCCCTAGGGCATGGCTGTGCCCCCTCCAAAACATACAAAGCACAAATTTGGGTCGTATGATGCGCACGGGCTGTGCTCCCATGTGGCACGACCGTGCGCCTGTGACAGGCTTTCATAAATCGCATATTTTATGTGATTTCGCCTTAGGGAACCTTTCCTAACTTTGCTTTCGACCCTAAACTCGTCCCAAATCATCACCATTAGGTTATCCTATCAATCTAACACTAATTGTCCATTAACCTACCAAATTATCTACTCTTTTTTAGGCAATAAACTAATTCAAAACTCTGAAACAGTAATTAACCAATTAAATCTCTTGTTTTCCAGAAAACACGGTGGGTAAAGGGGTTAGAGTTTTAAGCCTTCAGAGTTTTAAGCCTTCAGCTATTTTCAACACTCGTGATGCCGCCGTGATCAGAAAATTCGTGATGCCAAGCATTTTCCTAATCCTAATCACCTATCAATCGCTATCACAAACCTATTTTTCTCGGCGGCAACAGTATAATACTTAAGTAAGATTGCACTATCATCATAACAATAATTAAAACTCCGCCAATTTAACCTCATTAATTTAATAAAATAGAAATTCGGGGTGTTACACTTACCACTTATTACTCTATCGTTTACCAATTCCTTTAATTTATCTGTCCCAAACCATTAATGAAATATCTTTTTGTAATGTGATTTATAATTTATGTTCTTCGTGCAACATTAATTGCATTTCTTAGTTTATGTGAAACCGTCAAAATGACATATGATTTGGAACAAAGGGAGTATTGTTTATTTTATGATCAATCAACTTCTAAAAAACCAATCTTTTTAGCAAATCAACTTAGAAAAAAATAATTGGTAATCAACATTAATTCTTGTGGGTTCGATATTTTTACTATACGATAAAACCATGCGATTGTGGCCTACAAAGGTTCTGTTGAGAAAAATTTTCCCGTCGAATCCATAAGAAATATACAGGACTAGAGGTTTACTTATCATCCAATTGAATCTTGACCATATGACAGGGAGATATGACTCCTTTACACACACTAAATAAATCTGTGTTTTTTTCCCTTCTTTCTGATTGTTTCAAGCATATTACACAAAATGCTGCCGAATAATTTTAGATTACATCAAGCTTTAGAATGAGTTTGCATAAGAGCCTGTATGTAACGCGGAGAACTCTTGGCTAAATGAAGCTTCACACATTATAAAATTGCAAAATAAGATGTATTTCTTTCTTGTGCCTTAAGTTAATTATTGGTATGGATGTGTAATTCAAATTAAAGCACCCTTAAACTGATCAGATGATGAGATCAATTTTTTTAGAAAACAATCTACATCAAACTAAACTGTATACTAATTTAATCTTTAGGTCAAGTATTTCTTTTTTGTCTTAAAATCGATAATAGGAATGGACCTATCATTCAACAAAAGTTACAATTTGGATGAGGTTTATATATCATCGATAAATGAACTTACATGTGTATAACTAAGAAGCAAGTTTTAGAAATGTGGGGTTTTCATAATTGATGGACCCAATGCGATGTGTACACGATGTCATTTTCCATTAATAAAAAAATGCCATTACCACGTATGAAGGGAAGCATGCAAGAAAGTTCATAGTCATAACCCAAGGGCATAGGGTACCTTTGAAATGGAGTTTTGTGATTAGTTGTTTGTGTCCTTTACTTTATTCCCTCTAAAATCATATAGTCTCTCCATCACCACATGGGCTACTCGTTAATTACCATTAATATTTCGATTTTGATAAACTATATATTAATTGATCTTTGTGAAGTATATTCTAAGAGTAGTGTGATATATACGGCAAATTTAAATAATGACAATGTGGATTGTTTTCCCATCCAAATATTCTTCTAACAAAATCTTAAAATTTTACTTGCTAACACAAATAGTGTGTGCATGACTGATTAGAATAGTGTTACTCCCTCCATTTTAAAATAATGTTATTTAAAGTATTTATACATAAATTGAAAAATACAACGATGTTGTTAAAGGCATTAATATAACTTTTATTAAACTAACTTTAATTTACTATCCAAGTATTTACCACTATTATAAATGCAAATTGAGTATAATGTTTTTGAAGTAGTGTACACAATAACTATTAGAAGGCCGAATTGGAAAAACAAATTAATCTTCTATTAGAAAGTGTAAATGGCGTTCTTTTTAAAACAATTTTTTTACTAAAGTGACACTCACTTTGAAATTGTGAGAGGGTATGTTCTATTTAACATAATTTATGATCAACATATTTTAAAATGCTCTAAGAAATAAATATGATAAAACCTGAGATCGACTCAAATTTGGTAAAATAATGAGCTAGCCTTTTATGTCTTTAGATTAAAAAATGACTTGATCTTGCTTAAATTGCAATGTATTCAACTCGTTGCTTTGGGATAAAGTTGATTTCCAAATCCCAACCAACTGGCTTTTAAAAATTGTGTTAGAATCTGTTTGTAATTTTCATGTATCTTTCAATATTTATCTCTCTATGATCATCTTCCTTATCTTCCTATCTCAATAATTAAGAAGACAAGCTCTTTTGGTAGGGAAAGTACGCAAAATCATATTCATTATTAGTAATTAATGTGAATGTGAACACCGAGCAGAAAATCAATTATTTTCATGATACAAGTACTTCAATTCATATATAAAATGCAACATGAAATTGGATATGGATGAAGATTGAAGAGAATACGTTAAGTGCAAGTATTTTTTAAGTACACTTGAGTAATTTAATTAATACAAATAGGAGGTGAGCTATTTACTTTGTTGATTATTAGAACCTTACTATATAAACTGTGTGCAATTGGCAATGCTTTTGTAAAAAAGCCATGATTAAAGAATATGCTTATTGCTTGGTGGAGCCCAATATTTGACTCTAATAACAATTTAAGATGAGACAGAAAACGACATGTACTCCAAGTCTTGCTTCCTTATAGAGTCATAGTTATGAGACTTATGTGAATGTCCAAGTACTAGAATTCCATATGATTTGCATGTCTTATAGAACAAGGAAACCACCCTTCAGAATGTGTTATTCCAAAGATGTTTCATACGTTATGTTTTGTACAACAATTAATTTCTTGTGAGATAGAAAATATTTATGATCCAACAATGGATTTAGTATTAGGCTTTAAAACTATAAGAGATTTAGTAACTAATTAACTCATGAGCTTTATTCGATTCGAATAGATATGATAATCATAATTTATTTTTCTCTTTTCTGCTCTGAATGATTGAGGAGATTCTTCTTTGACAATTAGTTCTTTTTAGCCAATAAATTGAAAATCACGTAACTGGGCATGATACTATTTGTGTGTACATTTTTCCATTTGCCACCGCCATAAGAAAGAAGTTGTCTTTTTCGAAGCAGTTAAAATAATGTTCCTACATGACTCTTGATAGCAACTTTGTCTCTATCTTTCCCCTGTCGGCAGCACAAACAGAACTTTCATTCATTCATGTAGTAAATTAAAAATTTCATTGTAATATTGAACAATCAATTCACTCTATGATACATATATATTTCAACAACCAATTGTACTGATTATAAAATCAAGAAGGCATATAAGTCATCTAACAGCTTCCATATCAGCTACCAATTTGTATATACTAGTTATTCATCAAGCAATTAAATAAAAACAATACAGGTAACTTGACTCGAAATAAAATTTAACATTTTATAGAATATCTATTTTCCTTCGTAAATACACAATTTTAAATCAACTCAAATGGTTATTGAGTTTCATGTAAGGATGAAATATTAGAGAATCCGAATTTGAATTTTGACATCATTTTTTTTTTATCAGAAATGCTAACTTTTAGGACACAAGTTAAAAAAACAAACATAAAACTTTAATCTTACAAATTGTGCATTTGATATCTTAGAAGCTTAAAACTTATCTTTTCAATACAAAATAGGAGAATGCTAACTAGTGCCCCAATGACAATGGTTAAATATCTAAAACAAGTAAGTTTTCATGAAAAAGTTGTGTAATCGTTACTTTATCAAAAATAACATCTTATATTTCCAAGACAAAATTTTCATTTGTAGATTCTTTAACCATTGCCCTGAGGACACTAGTTAGCAAGACCCTACAAAATATATGTTTTTAATACTTACGACACAAGTTAATATGATCATTTTTAATTAGATTTTACTTACCTCTTATTTTGATTCTAGTTTACTAGAATCCCCTTTCCCAATATACCAAGGACATAAAAACACACCGACAAGTTTCTATAAATAGTAACACGTACTCAATAATTGTTGAACGTAGATTTTGATTTAATTTTAACGTAAACGGATCTATAATTCTAGTGGCTCATTTAAGGTATTTGTGGAGTAATTATTAACAGGTCTCTTTCAATTGGAAAGCAAGAGATGAGTTAACATCAATTATTAATGTGATTGGAACTCTGAATTCAATGAGGTTCATTCACCAATGGGGATTCCTTGTGGTGGGACAGTAGGAGCTACCCCTTCACCTTTAATTATCCATGCCTTTTTATAAGTATCACATTGGGAATGGGAAGGAAAGATGGATCATGGTATAGAATACTACTAGCAATTAATCCTGCACTTTCCTATTGCAGTCCCAGGTTACTATACGAAAAGAATAAAGTTATAGCAAGAAATGGGGACGCAAAAATCTGCAAATATACTTGTACATTTTGTACATGCCATATTATAGACAATGTTTTAATTATGGTAGATGCATGTAGTCACAATCTTAAATGCAGTAGAAAATTTCAACTAATATAGTGCAATTATTTACAGTTAAGAATACCTCAAAAACCTTTATATTGCTCCCATAATTGTGGTTTTTGTCTATCACAATTTAAAACTATATAAGACACTCTTGAATGTAACATAACTAATGAAATTATTTCGTTTAAGTTTGTAAAATTTAAAATTTAGAAATATATATAGCACTTATGAAAGAAGGTTTGAATATAAATCAACTGTAACCAAAAAACAAGTTTATAAATCAACTAACCGACTAGCATAGTTACTCTAATTTCTAACATTCCTTTTGAAAGTTGATTATTTTTTATGACTTCAGTCCATGCATGCCATGTTACAAAACTTTCAAATTTCAATCTTTTAGTATAAATTTGGACCACACGTCTGTCACTACTCAAGGGAGGAAATACACTATCGTAGTCGACTCCATATTTTTGAGCATATAGTCTTTAGTGACATTCCCTCCGGCCTTGAATATTAGAAAAAAAATGCATGTAATTGGACCAAGTAAATGCATTTATTTTTCTAATACTTACGGCATGAGGAAATACCTCTATTTCTCCTTGAACATTTCTTTTAACTTAAAATATCTGTATCTTTCTCACACCAATTGTTGTTTGCCCCTTTAGAAGAACAGAATACTCCTATTGAATTGTCTGAGTGAGTTTCTTCATCCAATGCAAGTCTCCATTTCCCTTATTATGTTGCTACTTCAAAGTGCAAGGAATCAAAGTTTATAAAAAAAAATAAAAAAAACATAAGGGCCATGCTAACTAGTGCAATTAAAAAAATAAAATATAGAAACTATTTATTGAAAACAACAATCTTTACTTTCAAAAAGCTCAATATATTTCCTTCAAAAAATAAAAAAGCTCAATGTATCATTTTCACCACTTCCCAATACAAAATTTTTATATTAGTTTCCTTAATTAATGCCTCAGAGGAAGGACACATGGTTGTGTGGGCTCCTGCCTGCACAAAATTTTTAAATGTTTTTTCTTAATATGTATTGATAGTTAATCCCCACGCCACCCAAAACACACACGACCCAGCCCTCTCTCCTGTAGATTTTTATAACGTTTATAGCATAGTTGTAATAAAAAAAAAATGTAGTGTTTATAGCATTTTTCTGTCCTTTTATCAACATAAACACTGAAACTATTTGTGGCATAAACACTGAGCAATGAGTAGTGTTTATTAAAAAAAGTAGTGTTTATGACATAAATTTAAAGTGATAAACTTTTTTGCTTTTCGGGTGAAGATTTAAGGTGATAAACAATAATATATTCTGATAAATAAACTTGTTAATTCTAGCAGTAAACAATGGAGATTTTTTTAGAAGAAAATCAAGTTTAAAGCAATCAAGAATGAGTTGCAAAATCACATGCGAGATCAATTGTTAAATGATTGTTTAGTTAATTATATAGAGATGTTTTTATTGAGATTGAAAATGAGAAAATCATTCAATATTTTTAAAAAATGACAAATTGTAGAGAACAATTGTGATGTATATAGTGCCTCTACTATTTAATATATGTAATGCTGCAAATTATATATATGGTGCCTCCACTATTTAAAATTTCTAGCTCCGCTACTGCATAGGACTTTTTAGCATTTCCCATAAATAGCATTTTATATCGACGATCTCCGCGAACTTACAATGATCGATTGAATTATTGAAGCAAAAAAGAAAATGAAACACTTTCTTCAATTTGAAAGACATTTCACTTTCATAAAATCTTTTCATTAAAATCAACCTTTCTACTAATTACAATCTTCCTACTGGTAGACAATGCAAAGCCTAGATATTAGGTTATTGCGTCCCAATTTAATTTCATGGTAGGGCAAGAAACAAACACGGCTAAATCCACCATAGAGGCAGAATAAGACAACAACACTGCATGCAGAGGTCCTCTGTGTGCAGAATTTCCTTACATATATAGCAGCCCGGCCCCTTCATTACCACCAATCTTGCACTGTGATTACTTGAGTACTGTCAATTTCCTCACAAGCAAATTATACACAATTGAAAACTAAACGCATAGAGTTACACCTTTTCTTTATTCGAGAAAAGGTTCTGAACATGACACTCTTGGTGGCCCACATACATCCGAAGATCAAGTGACAGATGCACTCAACCAAGTCCTTTCCTCAGCTGTGTTACACTAACTCAAACAAACCTAGGACACAAAAATCTACAAATATAATAGTACATCCATACAACACTATTTATAGACAGTTTTAAATTGTGGTTGCGATCGAAGATGCAGTTATGTCAAGATCTTCGCTAAATTAGAAAATTGCAACTAATGCAACTGCAATTACTTGCAGTTGCCGAATTTCCAAAACCTTTATGTTACACAAATAATTGTGGTTTTTGTGTATCACAATTTAAAACTATTCAAGACAACTCTTGAATGTAGGTTATGTAACACATGAGTGAATTTATTTCATTTAAATTTGTAAACATTCAAATTTAGAAATATATACATAGCAATTATGAACTCAATAGAAGAGAATCAAGTTTAATTAATTAACCCACTAGCTAGTTGCTCTAATTTCTAAAATTCCTTTTGAAACATGGTTCTTCTTGATGACTTTAGTCCATGAATGCCAAGTTACAAAATTTCCAAATTTCAATCTTTTAGTATAAATTTCATTGTATTGCTTTTTCAAACTGTAAGGACTCAAAGTTAATAAAAAAAAATTAATATCATTGCATTTCTACAATTTTTTTGAACTCACAAAGATCACTTAGACTCTTCATTATTCTAGAAACATCAAGTGAACAATGAGAGCAAGATTCATCTCTCCTAATACTAGATGAGTGGAAGGAACATCAATATCTTCACGTTATCATGATTGGATTATTCTAGCATATAAAATGACACTCTTTCTTCATTTTGATAAACATTTCACTTCCAAAAGATTTTTCATTAAATTCAACCATTCTACTAATTACAATCATCCTCCTATATGTAGATAATACAAAGCCTAAAGGCTAGGGTATTAGGTCCCAATTTATTTTCATGGTGGGCCAAGAAACAAACACTGCTAGAAGCAGTCCAAAGTGAGGCAGAACACCACACCCTTGCATCAGCACCACTGCAGAGGTCTTGTGGATGCAGAATTTCCTTACATAACTGCAGGCCCCCTTCATTACCACCAATTGTTTGCAGTGACAACTTGTGTACACTGTACGGTCAATTATCTCTAAGCCCAATTCTAGCAGCTGCACAAACATTTTCTTTGTCCGAGAAAATGTTCCGACCATGACACACTGGTGGCCTGCAATCTATATCTTAAGATCATGTGACAGATGCACTCAACTCAAACAAACTGAGACTGTTTGACAAATTCAGATTTCCCTCTCTATCCTCTACTTGCAGAGAAAAGGGGAAGGGGGTGTTATTAGTATTATTGTAATCTTCTATGCATCAAATGTTTGTACGTGCATGCATGTTCTCTACAATTTGATCAGGCCAAATTGCATATCTCTGTGACAATTGCTGTTCTGACATTCAATGTGTCTTAAAAACACAAGTAAATGACCAAAAAACCCAGCGGCAGTTAACTGCTGTCGGTTTTTCTAGTTATAAGTCAGCGGTAGTTAACTACCGCTAGGATATTTTAGTATTTTACTTGTGTTTTTAGGAAGTATTGAAAGTCAGAAAAGCAATTGTCTATCTCTGTTGATGCAGCCCAACCCTTCTATGCACCCATGCTGAGTAAGTCAGCAATGGGTCTTTCAGTTACTATTAGCTACTAATTCAACTTGTGTTAGTTCTGTTACACTATCTCCAACAGTTCTAGGCTATAAATACATTTATGCTTCTCAATGTACAATTTTAGTAATGCAAATATCAAATTCACTATCGAAATTCTATTTCATTTCAGTTCTGATAACAATTAAGGAATTGTTGACATACTTCTAAGAATCAGCATCACCTTCACATAGTTTTTCTCAGTAACATAATCTTAATGATATCAAAGCATAAAAGGGTACAATGCTTTCTGGAAAATGTACAATCCTTTCCTTTCTGTGTATTAGGCGTCCCAATAGTAAGCAAGGCAAATATAAATTTAGAAAGCAACACATGCAAATTTAAAGTAAAAGCAATACATGACTGACTAACACATTGTTGAAAAGATGAAGAGAGGAAATTGAATGGTGTGTAATGTATTGCTAGCAGAAAAGATGATTCTGGGTGATTGAAACCGGAGGATTTAGCAAACTCCAACTGTTTCAAGAATGAGAATGCAAAGTGAATTAGCAAAAGGAATGGCAATAGAGAGAGAGTTAAGAGCGATGATTGATTAGGTGATTCATACCAGATTGGACATTTGAGTTCTCTGCCCATTCTCTTCAGGTCACCCATACAACATAACACACACTACTGGAAACTTGATCGCCAATTCGCTAGGAGATAGGATAAGGGTTTGGGATGGGAAGTTAATGTTAATGGGAGGACCCAGTTAAACCTGGCAAAGCCTAGCTCCTACTAGTAAATTTCCATCCCTGTGTCTGAGTGCAAGTGAAACCTTTTATTTTAAAAAATAATAACTAATAATGAATGCATTCACATTATTATTTGGTTTCTATTATGAAAAATAGAGATAACCCCAAGATCAAAGATACACTGTGTCACACAGTTATTCAGCTTAGGTGTTTGCTTTGGAATTGGCAGCCGAAATTGTTTGCAATTGGTTTTGTTAGTGTGCAATTTGAACCGTCCAATTTTGATTAACAGTCGAGACGTGAAACACCATGTAACTGCATTCTGATTTACTACGGGGTATCCAGGTTGGAGAGATATTGAACTAATTTTATCGAAAGAAAATATCACTACCCTAGTTTTCACTTTTTAATAAACACATACAATATACAAACATCCAATACCATATATAGATCACAAAAGTAGTCAATCGCACACAAGTCCACTTAATTTTCCTATTTGCCAATAAGACATTCCATCTCTTACTAAATTAACAACTCTTGGCAGATTCTTAACTTCTGAAGTAGCAAACATCTCTTCATATAAAAGGTTATCAACCAAAATTGGGATACATGGTTAATCGAGTTGGTATTTAATCAACCATGAACCATTATTTCAGTTAATTCTAGTATCGAAGATAAGTTTGCAAAATTTCCTAAATAAAATTCTCCCAAAAAGCTATGGAAGATCAAGATCCCACATATCAATCATACCAAATTACCAAGTCTTTGTAACGATACAGCTCATGATCATAGAAAAGCTACAACCACCATCCCATAATGTGGCAGCTAACTCAAATGACTGTGACTAGTTTCCTAGCTCGAGTCCAATAGTACTGCAGCTCACAAATGAAACATTTAGAACTGGCTTCCTCTCTCAAGAAGGTTCTGTGAGTCATAATCTTTACCCCGGGCTCTCTTCTTCCATATGAGGGTCACTTCTTCAAATGTCAATCCTTTCGTCTCTGGCACAAACAAGAGCACAAAGAAAAAAGCAACCACACATATAACACCAAGAATCACGAAACTACCACCAAGGCCAACGGAATCAGAAATTGAAAGAAAGCTCTCAGACATTATCACACTGCAAATCCAGTTTACAGTAGCTGACATGCCCCCACATACACCTCGGAACTCTTCAGGGTAGATTTCTGAGTTCACAGTCCATGGCACCGGCCCCATTCCTGGAGCGAAAAAAATAATATACAGGGCTAACCCAATAATTGCTAACCACCCATAGGTTCTATTTGTGGAGTCAGATGATTGAAGGTAAGATCCTGCAGAAAGGATTGCCAGCGCTACAGTTGCACCGGACAAGCTTGAGAGAGCCAACTTCCTTCGCCCGGCATGGTCAATTAGATAAATGCCAAGAATTGTTCCAGCAGCGTTCATGCCAGCAACGATGAGAGATAGAAGAAGAGCCAACTGATTGGAATTAAACCCAGCCATTTGAATGATTGTGGGGCTGTAGTACATGACTATGCTGATACCAGTGAACTGCTGAAAAGCCTGCATAATAATGAAAATATGGGAGAAGTTATGCAGCATAAGATGCAAATAGTCACATGCATTCAATATCTACAGAAGTACAGATATATCATTTGAGTGTTGAGATCATAGAAAGCTGTTTGCAGCTGACTGTAACTTTGCCATTTGAAAAAGAATTCTGGATAGTGTTTTAATAATTCTTTACAATCATAATCATGCCCATTGAAATAAAAAATGGAAGTTCATTATTATTTTCCTGCCAGTTTGTTCTAATTAACTACAGTTTTTGTTTTTGTTTTTTTTCTTTAAGTAGAACCAAAAAGTATAGCCCTAAAATCACAAATAAACAGTTTATTAAAGTAGACCTATTAATCCTTTAAAATAAAGGGGTGTTTCAGATTGGCACTGCAAGTCATGAGAAAGTGGAATTTAGAAACAGAAAATTTAAACTTTGTCTCAATAACCTGAAGTCCGGCCCCAACAAAAAAAGCATTTCTGATTTCCATTGATCGGAAAACATCCATGTATCTAATGTTCTTTCGTTTCTGCATTTCTTGCTCAGAAACAGCTGTGAGGTAATTGACTTCATCTTCTAGGCGTTCATAGGTATAGATATTGGAAAGCACCGAAATAGCTTCATCTTTCCTATTCTGTACATAAAAGATACCAGTGTAAGATACCGTTTAGCATAAGAAAGCATTGAAGGAATGAGGAATCAATAGCCCAAACGTAATGCATAAAAAAAA
>Ga0315914_1003540_pt1 | contig 23690 bp, 17 predicted proteins | sample MpolenodulesMG_FD_203920 | JGI IMG/M metagenome (GOLD analysis project Ga0315914, IMG submission 203920) | Medicago polymorpha root nodule microbial communities from Los Angeles, California, United States - elongated nodules | ecosystem: Host-associated > Plants > Roots > Nodule | place: USA... | reverse complement strand
TTTAGTTTGATTTCATTTTTCAAATAGATAAATCATTCATGTTTGCTGTTATAATCAATACCGGTATGTAGAAGTTGAATTATAAATAGTGTTGAATAAGACAAAGTGTTAAGTAATTTGAATGAGTTAGATCACCAATTTGGTTCTCAAAGTTATAGTTCTCTGACAATTTAGTTAGTTATAGAGCAGAGAAATTATGTTTTGTTGATATGGTAAGTTCATAAACTATTTCCAAATTATAAGAAGTTTTAAATTTTTAAGAGTATAGAACAGAGAAATTATGTTCTGTTGATATGGTAAGTTCATAAACTATTTCCAAATTTCCAGATTCAGTACACAGCAAGTATAAGCTATAATAATCAAGATTTATACTCCCTCATAATCAAGATTTATACTCCCTCTCCGTTTCACGATATCAATCAAAATGGTTTGGTTTCATTTAATCTGTCACTTAAGAAAACCTGATAAGCAGAACTATTTAAGACGTTATCATCTCTTATTTTGTTTAAAACACGGCAACGAACAGGTTGTTGTCGTCGATCTCCACCTGTAACATAGCAACTGATATTACATAACTTTTGTAATTTGGTGTATGATATAAAAGAAATTTGAATACATTTACCTTTACAGCTCCTTAATCACCAAGAGGATTACAATCCCTACTAATGTATTATGTACTAATAATATACATGTAGTTGAATCCTCTAAACACTGGATTAAACAGATGGTATTCCATCCTAACTTTGTGGGTTAGACTAATCAGTGGCAAGTGGCAACTGGTTGAGGTTATGAATGTAAACATAATCTGGTGCATGCGGACAACCGTTCTTTGCCATTTGATAAATTATCAAGCCATCCATATGATCAAGGCTAATGCATTAATCAATGTCTCTAAAATATCTTTGAAAACATTCATCATCCTTGCAATAGTTGCAGATAGCTATTGTAAAGCAGTCATCGAATCCTTCCGGAACAGGTCCTATCAGTTCCTGATAAACCAACAAGAAAGAAATTATAAGCCACGCATGTCTACAATATGTTCTTGATGACATGTGTTAACAAAGATGCATTTTTAGCTCTCATATGAAAAGCTATCACAAGCAAATTGAATAAGGATCATCTTTAGGAAATTCTTATGATTGTTGTTTAGAAAAATCGAAAATGTTTGGATGTTGCAAGATTACTCAAGTGTTGGTCCATGAAGAAACCTGGTTTTCAACTTATTAGACCAGATAAAAAAGAAAACATAAATGCACAAATGCTAGTCCAAGAAGAAACCTGAATTTCTGCAGGCAATTCCCTAAAATGATTTGCCTTGTTTCTCATAACCCTCGACAAGTCTCAGACGCTGTCAAATTTATATCGCCTGTAACGAACAATGTTGGCAATGAAAGCTGGTTCCATCTTTTCGTCCCATTTTGCACCTAAAGCCGCTGGAGAAGTGCTCTCTATCTTCAAGTTCCACCCTGTCAACTTTGTGAACACAAATCTATATACTTCCAGTTCCTCCAATTAGTATGAGCTATCATACAGCCCATTCGTTAATAGTTTAAGCAGTAAAATCTCAGATTTGTTAATTTTTCAATTACATGCAACATAATCCACCCTTTTAGGATTCATCCATGGCCCAAAAGCACCAAAATGAATATCCTCAAATGAATACTTTTCATCCAAGTTTAAGCACCAAAAGCACGCACCGCGCTCCAAAGCAAGGTAAACAAAATTGTGATCATATTCCACACCGTACCATCAAACAATATTTGGATGAAAGTCAGAAGCAATAAAGTTTTGAATTTCTTTATGAGCTACATCATGATGAGCCTGAACAAGACGTTTGACAGCAACTGCCCGACCTTCATATATCCCCTCAAGGACAATGGTGCTGTTACATACCTTCGCAGTTTCTCTATTTGATACATGCAGTTTACCGATCCTTCGTTCATTAACATTATTATAGTGCAACCGTGCCTCATTTTCTGCATCCTTTATGAATTCGTATATTCTCCTCAACAATGATGTTGTTTTTTCCTGACTTAGGGACTCTTTTTCTTAGAAGGTGAACTTTTCAAATCTGAGTCACTGATTTGGACCTTCGATGTAACATTATTTTTTAACCAATTTTGGTATAACATCAAAAGAAAGACCACATATAATACAACCAATAATGACTTTGACAATTCAATCACCCTATTCAGATCAATTTCCCTTGGTACAGGCACAAGAAGCATCATATTACCACCATCACTATGCTTAAATTCTTACAATATTCCACTAAAAAGAAGTTGAAATAGTTTTTGGTTTTACATTTTTTTTTTTGGTAGAAAGTTTTTACAGTTTTCTAACAATTCTCATTGACTTGATAAACAATTCAATAATTGGTTTTTTTTTTTTTGTCCAACAAATCTCACTGTCTTGTTAAGTATTTGATGCATAAGTAGTCAAGTACTTTACTCCCTTGTGCAGGTTTCAAGATTCAAAATAGATAGTCAAAAATTTCAGCACAAACCAACTCATTTGGACATTGCAAAATGAAAATCATTAAATTCCCTACAACCAAAACAATTCTCAATATTTGATCCTGGATAGTATTATTTTGAACCTTGCTTTAACTGTCATCTCTCCATTAAAAACATTAATAGTGTTACTAAGACACATATGCTCCCCCATTCCCACTTCCTATAACATGACTGCAAGCCAAGACAATAGCCAATTTCAATTGTTACCAAAGACAGCATCCAACCTGGCATTAGCCCATACAAACTAGCAGCACGCCAAGAACTTCAACACAGATTAGAACACAGAAAATCAGACTTCTACTTTTAACCCGAATCAACACATAAACAGATGTGTTAAACATAGAATCATTTATGCTACTCCTTAGACCCCAAGAGAGCACTCTTCTCCTAAAAAACTTAATCAACAGATCAAGTGATACTCTAGATTAAGCTCTTCATATCGAAAAATCAATATTTTCACTGACTTCAATATTGCTATGATCTGCATAATTGCTTCTACTAATGACAACCAATGAAAGCTATTGTACAACAAAAAGGCACTATTATGGAACAAGAGGCTACCATATACAAAGAGAGTAACAATCACTTTCTTGAAATTTCACACCTTTTCCTTGCTAAGATTAGATTCACTTCATGATTATTTTTTCTGAATTTCATTATACATTCTTTATTAAATTAACCAAGTGTTCTAACTAGACTTGTTGTCTCTCTATAGTATATGTGCATGTAAAAGCATAGTAAAACATGAGTTAGTCATGCCAATACTACTAAAGATAAATAAGGCAAGCATAGATGATAATAAAAACATGAGAAATGCTAGCAACACACATTCTAACACACACTTTTCAACACACTCTCTTTGATTGGTTAAAATTCATATGGGACCCACCAAATTTATATGGGACCCACATGATTTGGTGGGACCCATGTGACTTTTAACCAATCAAAGAGAGTATGTTGAAAAGTGTGTGTTAGAATGTGTGTTGCTAGCATTCCTCTAAAAACATTATATCATAACTCAATAAAACTAATACTATTTTCAATTTGATTCTTTATATCATAACTCTAAATGCAGGATATGAAAAGAGCATCACTGTCATGAGTTTCAGGAAGAGAATTAAAAAAGCAAAATAAAGGTTTAAGAAGAAGATGGTGGTTGTTCATTCTTTAGAATACTAGTGAGAAGTTGCCTCAACTCTTCATCCCTCTTCTCCTTCAAATCTATTAACTGAAACATCTCTTCTTGTTGTCTTGCCAAACGCCTGAGTTCCTTTTGATCCTTCAAGTGTTGCTCTTTTAACCAAACCAGAACAGCATGAATCTGATCACTTTCTTTTCTTCCTTTTTCTTCAACCGCTTCTCTAGCTTCTGCTTGAGCAGAAATATCAGAGCGAAACTGAAGATCTTGGTGCACAACAGTTACCTTGTTGAATAAAGAGACTTTTTTTCTGATAGAAAAGTGTTTGCTTTCACCTTGAGTCTCAGATAAACAGACTCTGTCCCCATAAATCCTTGCTTCTTTGCTTCGATTTGCATCTTCAGAATCTTCCTCCAAACTCCCTATTGAAAGTTCAAAATCTTCTAAAGAGGATGGAGAACATTGGTTGATTAAATCCTTAGATTTTAACACAGGTTTACAATCCTCAATAGACATGGAAGGAGCATGAATATGTTCATCGGCTATCATACAATCATGAGCAGAACTTTCAGCAGGAACATCAACACAAATCTTTTCAATATTAAGGTCAACAAGATTTGGAGCAAATCCAGGTGGAACACCAACATCGTTACAACTTCTGTCAATTTTTCCTACATGAGATCTGTACTTCCTTGAACTTTGACTTCTCTTTCGCTTCACAATGTTCTGAACAAAATCGACATGACCCAATACCGATTGCTTCCACCACATTGCATATCGTATGGTAACATCTGCCTCAAAAAGTCTTGGTGGAAAATACAAATTTTGATCAAATATAAGCCTACAATAGTTTTTCCAAGCCATGAGTTTAGTCTCATTAAATCTAGGCACATAACTTGGAACATCTTGATCCATTCCAAATTGCATAGCAACTCTATGTGGCAAATACTGCTCTATGGAGTCGAATCCAACAAGCTCGGAAACTCAAGCATATAACAAATGAGAGCATTTGTTTATCCAAATCTTTCTTAAATGGTACTGAAAATGCATCATTTGGATAAAACAAACCACAGTTGTCAGCATATCTAAAATATGGACGCCAAAGAAAATCATCCATAGCCGAGTCTAATGCCAGCTTAACATTCTCAATTTTCAAGGCCTGAACCTTATGCCACCTAATCAATAAAGGGTCACCATGATTGATCAACATGGGTTGTGGCTGTAAATTTTTGAACCTCTCCCACACCCAAATTTGAACAAAGTAAAAGGGTGATTGAAGAGTAACTTCTAAAGGATATCTATCACCACCAACAGATAATTTTGACAAATCAACAATTGTTTTCTTAAACAAACTTAAATCCTTATAAATACTAGCTAAAACAGCTGGTGCCAAAGCAATAGAATTTCCTCTAGCAAGATGAATAGCAATAGAAAACAAAGAACTTTTCACCAAAGCTTTATGAGGAAAAACAAAAATTGACAACCAAGTTGCAATGAACGCTTCATGCTCAATTTCACTACCTTTATCAATGAAAATATCCATCCATTTTGACGTGGTAGCCTTGCAAGGATCAACTTCTCTTCAACCTCTCTCATTTCCCGGCCTTTAACATGGATGAAAATAGGATCACCAATGATAGGATAACCCTCCAAAACCATTTCTCAACAACCCCATATAGCATGTTTTGATTTTTCATTATGCGGCACTTGGTACTCATTATAGCATCAAAGATACCTATTTTCTTCCACAAAGATTCATACTTTGGTTTAAGTTGATCAACCCAATAAACCCATTTCTCTTGTGGGTGACGCCATCCATTGAAATGGAATTTCAAAGGCCACTCAAACACATAAGACATTGATGATGGGTTAAAACCAAAAGGTGATGGTTCATGAATGGAATTTGAAATGGGTTTTAGAAAATGAGCCATTCTAAGAGTTGCTTCACTGTGACCAGTAGGTGAGAGCATGAAATCTTCTCTCTGCATTCATCATGGTATCACTCTGTTTTTCAAAAAGCTTCAACCTTTACTGAGAAACAAGGATGAATGAGGTATTTTGTAAGAATAATGCTTGCTACAACGTTGTTGGCACAACAAATGTAGTACAACATTGGCATGTTTTGTTTTGGACAACTTACACAAGAAGGAGAATGGTGAAAAGTTAAACCCCCAAATTACCCTTTTCTGCTCATAATTTGAAATACTCAAACTAAACAAGTGTAGTCATTTAAAGTTTGTGGAGGGGCAGCTTTGTCTTTTGCTGCAAGGTACTGCTCTTTCCTTTTCTTGGGTACGGCATTCTTATACAGGTGCAAATGGTGATGGCAAAATCTTCAATTGCATTTTTTTATTTTAAAAGTACTCTTTTCCTTTTAAAAAATTTAAAGAGCACTCTTTTGGTCTCATAGATAAACATTAATTGAGTTAATAAGTCCTAACTCAACATATAAAAGTGTCAAAATTATTAGGCTAAACGTCGTGTTCGAGGGTTCAAATCTTGACTCATTCTCTTATGTTGTGTGAGTTTTTAATGCTTATTGTTATTCTGTCTATCTATCAAAAGTAAAAAAAACATTAATTGAATGATATTCTTTAAAGTCTCCTATATAAAAGTTAAAAAAAAAAATCAAATAAAAATATCCTAACGATAAAACTCACAAAACTAAGTTGAGATTTGTCGGTTCAAACACGAGACATTAACAAAAATGACTTACGAGACATTAACAAAAATGACTTCAATAACAAAAATGACTCCAAAATGTGATGAGGGTGGAAAATTCATTAAAAAAAGTCAAATGGTAGAACGAAAAAATCAATATTTAAAATGGGTTACCAAAATCTCATTTTCTTTTTAAACAAGGAAAGATCACGAAGACTAATCTTCTTTTTTTTTTACGAAGACTAATCTATGATTTAAATGGTGTGATATATAATTCGATGATTAATTTTGTACATGTCATTAATTAAGTCACAAAAATAAATAATTGCAGCCGCATAAAACAATTGATTTTGCTATGATGATGCGGTGCATTTGGAAACGGCAAAATGAGAAGATATGGGACGATGTCGAGAAGAACATTCACATTTCTGTCCATCTTGCACATGTCTATATGATCCAATGGAATGCAACAAGGCGGCAACAAACTACATCGGAGGATAGCAACAACAACACCGAAATTCGATGGCTACCACCAATGGAAGGAGAGGTAAAATGTAATGTTGATGCTGCACTTTTTAAAGAACATAATTGTTTTGGTGTTGGAATGTGTCTTAGATATTTTAGAGGTCATTTTATGAAAGCAAAAACAACAAGATTTTATGGTGTGCCTCTTCCATAAGAAGCAGAAGCTTGTGGACTCAAGGAAGCTATTCTTTTGCTCGGAGATATGGGTATGTCAAATGTGTCAATAGAGCTAGATTGTAAGCTAGTTGTAGATGGCATATTGGATAAATCTACAAACCAATCCGAGTTTGGAAAAATTATGTCTGATTGTATGATGCTTCTTTCTAACTATCCAAACTTTAAGATAAGTTTTGTTAAGCGACAAGCAAATTTTGTTGCTCACTCTTTAGCAAGGGCATCAAAATTATATGCTAGTTGTCATGTATTTGATTACATATCATCTTTACCATCATGTATCTTTACCACTTTGATGAATAAAATAAAATAATATGAGTTTGTTATTGTCAAAAAAAAAAACCGGTGTTGATCACTCAAATGCAAATGCTACGATGGGAGGTCTCCCACCGTAGGAGACTTTATTTTTTTATTTTTTTTGCAAAATGAATGTCAACCATTAGATATATTTGTAAGCTTTTTAATGGTTGAGATTTGTAGGTTTGGTAACCTCTTAGAATTATATTTTTTAAACATATAAATATTGATTTTGGAATCATTATTAAAAAAACTTTTTGTTTTATACTCTCCCTATTCCTTTTTAAGTGTCGTCAGAGTGTGAATTAAGCGTTCCTATTTAACTGTCGTTTTGGTATTTTAAGGGTACGATTTTCCTTTTGTCAATTACTCTTTTTTTTCCTTCGATAAAACTAATTAATGCTATATATTTGGAAAACTAAAGTTTTTTTTATTTTAAAAAAATAAAGTTTGTTTCTTGTTATTTTAGAATTGACAATTGTTTGTACCGCGCTCGTTGCAGATTTTATTTAACAATTATTTTTTGTTATTTTAAAAAAAAACACCGTTCAATGTTTAAAAAAAACACCGTTCAATTATTTTTTGTTATTTTAAATGATTATATTTACATAAATAAAATTTTGTATACATATAATTTGAACATTCATAGTTATCCGCAGTTTAATAATTTGAACATTCATAAATAAAATTATTTTGCTCACTCTTCAGTAGAAACTCCATAGTTATCCGCAATTTAATAATTTGTTTATTATCTTTAAACTTTTGTAATATTACCAATATAATAATTTTTTTTATACACGAGTCTTTTCTTAATTTAGGAAAAAAAATGATATTCTACTAAATATAAACTACCTAAATTGTTATTTCCATTAATTACGTGAATATAATTGTAATTATAATGCTTCTTATCCACTGAGCAGATTGATGAGTTAAGATCTTTTCCATTTATCATCCCCTCCATTTTTACTATTTGGAGAGACAAAGACACATAAAAAAGTAAAAAGTAATTAATGATGGTAGGATCCACTTAATGGTAGGACCCACTACCTATTTTATGTCTCTATCTCTCTCCAAATTGCATCTTCCATTTATTTTTATAAATGGAGAGGATCTTTACCCTTGATTGATGGCACATTAGTCTACAATCATAAGTAATAATATAATATGTCTCACACCTTTGCACCAAAAAAAGAAAAAGAGAAATGATATTTGAACATTCATTTTATGACAACTTTTGTGACAACTTTCTCCCTCATACTCACATTATTTTTAGTTTATCACTCTATTGCTTTGATTTTCATACAAATACCTACTTTTTCTTTGTAAATTATGGTTGTCTCGTAAATTGTCAATCAAATGATTGTTCAAATAACATTCTTCTCAAAGAAAAAATATACATGTTTCGCACCGTGGGAGACCTACTAAGGATGCGCACGGTTGTAAACGGAGCCATTGTATGCCACATTTAAAACATGCCATATCGTTATTTTTGTAGTCCAAAAATCAAAATGACAGACCAAAATTGGTTTTTTGTTTAATCTACCCATACCTTGTTTTAACTGAATTAAACTCTCTTTCGTTTCACTTTCATATTAAGGAATCATGATACACCCAAACACCATTCTCTCTCTTTTACCAAAATGCAAAACTTTGATACAATTCAAAACCTTACACGCTTTAATTCTCACAATCCCAACAACCATTAACACTAAAATAATCCCTTTAAGCAAGCTTATTGATTTCTGTGTTGATTCACATTTTGATGAATACTTCAATTATGCATATTCATTATTCCGCCAAATTCATTCACCTAATGTTTATATCTTTAACTCTATGATTAAGGGTTATGCCAAATCTAACAACCCAACAATGTCATTGCATTTGTATAAACAGATGCTGCAAAATGGTTATTCCCCTGATCATTTCACTTTCCCATTTGTACTTAAAGCATGTTCTTTTATTTATGATGAAGTTAGTGGAAAATGTGTTCATAGTTGTATATTGAAATCTGGGTTTGAAGCAAATGTTTATGTTGCAACTGGGTTATTGAATATGTATGTGGAATGTAAAAATATGGAAAATGGGTTGAAGGTGTTTGATAAAATTCCTAAGTGGAATGTTGTTGCTTGGACTAGTTTGATTAATGGGTATGTGAGTAATGATCGACCCCGTGAAGCTTTGGAGGTGTTTAAGGAAATGGGTCGTTGGGGTGTGGAGGCTAATGAGGTTACGATGGTGAATGCTTTGATTGCATGTGCTCGTTGTAGGGATGTTGATACTGGGAGATGGGTTCATGAGAGGATTTGTAAGGCGGGGTATGATCCTTTTGTGTTTGCGTTTGATAGTAATGTTATTCTTGCAACTGCTATTGTTGAAATGTATGCGAAATGTGGTTGGTTGAATGTTGCGAGAGAGTTGTTTAACAAAATGCCAGAGAGAAATGTTGTTGCTTGGAACTGTATGATTAATGCTTATAATCAATATGAGAGGTATAATGAGGCGCTTGGTCTGTTTTTTGATATGTTGGCTGATGGTTTTTGTCCTGATAAGGCTACTTTTCTGTGTGTGTTGAGTGTTTGTGCCCGTCGGTGTGTTTTGGCATTGGGAGAAACGATTCATGCTTATCTATTGAAAACCAATATTGCAACAGATATTGCCCTGGCAACTGCTCTTTTGGACATGTATGCCAAGAACGGTGAATTAGGAAGTGCACAAAAGATTTTTAATAATAGTTTGGAAAAGAAGGATGTAGTGATGTGGACTAGTATGATAAATGCTTTAGCCATACATGGTCATGGAAATGAAGCATTGAGTTTGTTTCAAATAATGCAAGAGGATAGTTCTCTAGTCCCTGATCATATTACTTACATTGGAGTTTTATTTGCATGTAGTCATGTTGGATTGGTCGAAGAGGCTCAAAAACAATTTAACCTTATGACAAAGAGGTATGGTATAGTGCCAGAAAAAGAGCATTATAGTTGCATGGTTGATCTTTTGAGTCGGGCAGGTCATTTCAGAGAGGTGGAAAAACTAATGGAGACAATGTCAATACGACCAAATATTGCCATATGGGGTGCTCTTTTAAATGGTTGCCAGATTCATGAAAACATCTCAGTTGCTAGTCAAGTTAAAGTACGATTAGCAGAGCTGGAACCTGTTCAAAGTGGCATTTATGCTCTTCTATCTAATATATATGCTAATGCTGGAAAATGGGAAGAGGTAAATAGGACTAGAAAAATGATGAAGCATAAAAGGATTGCAAAGACACTTGGTCATAGTTCAGTTGAAATGAAGCTGTTAACCTTATAACTATCTCAAGATTCATACGTTGTCTCGAATTATAAAGTAGTGTTTGATGGAGTAGCTTCAACAAATTAGTGTTTTGAAATGAAAATCAAAACCATCCTGGAGCATCAGTTCAACTCCTTTCATCTGCCTTGGTCAGTTTATTCCAATTAACATTAAGGTCATGTTAACTCTGGCATTGATGAGATTCTTAAGAGTGTTTGGATCGGGGATCTCTCTGTCACCTAGTTCTCTCTAGCGCCCACTCTCTCTCTCTGCAACTCACATTCTCTAGTCTGCTTGCGCTGCTCCATCTGTCACGGAAAAACTTCCCCTTAAATTGCATTTTGCTTAAAAATGTGAGTTTCAAACATTGTTTTATCAGTATTTCCTCTACTGATTTTATCAAATTGTTAGCTGTAGCATATCAATATTGAAATCGGATTTCTCAAACTCGGACTTCGCAAAAAAATTGTGTGATAGTTTTTTTTTTGTTGATTCTGCACTATGGTTCATTTTCATGCAATAAATAACTTTTTCTGGATGCAATGTATTTGTGTTGTATCTGCTTACTTTAACTTGTTTCTTGTTCTTAATCTTTAGATATGCACAAACTACACCAACTCCACACTGACCTGAAGCCAGAATATGCTGTTAGTTTCTTCCAAATATGTGAAGCTTCCTAAATGCAAGGTACTTGGCATTTTCGGACACAAAAATAATGACTTTTGTGGATTCATTATAATATATTTAAGTAAAACTATGTGATTGGTACAAAGTGTTTCATCAGATGAAACACAATTCATGTGCTTTCACAAGTCTAGTGCTATTGAGCTGATTAATTTTGGTAGTACACCATTTGATAGTTATTTAATTTCAGTTGAGTACACTAAATTTATGCAGTAACTTCTTTTTAATATATTTGGTTAACAATATGTAGCAGGGGTGCAGAAAAATATTTCAAACAGGGATCACAACTAAGATGACCTGAAGGAGCTATTTCGAGGGAGAGCATAAATGCAGTGAAGAAGTGTGATCATCTAAAGGTTGGTTTAGTTCTTTTTCCCTATCAGTAGTTTGCTGGCCACTGATTAATCTAACCCAAAGTTATGATGGAAGGTCATCTGTTTAATCCAGCGTTCAGAGGATTCAACTACATGTATATTATTAGTACATTCAGTATGCTAAGTTAGGGACTGTAGCCTGTTACCCTCTTAGTGGTAAAGGAACTGTAAAGTTCGATGTATTACAATTTCTCATACATCAGAGACCTAATTACCAAAGTTATGAAATATCAGTTGCTATGTTATAAATGGAGATGAGTGCTATCTGACCTTAATTATTATTATTTTTGTCTGATTTCGTTGTAGATAAGATATGTTCTTCATTTCTTATCTATCTAGTTAGCGAAGAACGACAAACTGCGACTGCGGTGATCAGCTGTGGCAACAGAGAAATGTGTTGCATGAAAGGGTTAATTGGAAATATTTGTTTTGTAAAAACTACAATTTGTATGTTATATATGCTATTTGCATGGTTTGCGCATCTTAAATTTATTTTCTTCCAAGGCAAGCTGTATTTCCTAAATAAAACTTGTACATTTAATTTTTATTTTTTTTAATATTGTATAGAAACCATAATTACACCACTTTGACAAATACTTGTTCACTTCTACCATTAGGAACAGAATCAGCTATGCGTCGAGATGGCTGAGCATCATAATCTTTATTGGAGATGATGGAGGATGATCCTCCCTCACTACCTCTATAAGAGATTCTCTCCATTTTCTTTCTCTTTGACCGATTCTTAACAGTCTCTTCTTTTTCATCTGCAAAGGACATGAATTTTTTCAAACTTGATGATCCGGAGCTAGGGTTTTGGTCAGGAGAATCAAGTTCCTCTGAGCGGTGCTTGATGTACTGTCTAATTATCCGTATGAAGTATATTAGTAGAGCAACCAAACATGCTGATCCACAGATCACATACAGTCCCCAAAAGCTTTTTAGTTTGAGTCTTTGAACTTCAAGCTTTGCACCTTGTGTTAAACAAGCTCTACTCAAAAGCCATTTGTCATGAATCCTTTGCAAGTCCCCATTGTCTACCATTTGCAAAATGGCAGTTGATAGGTCAATTGCTAATGGTGAGTCTCTTGGAAAACCCTGAACAGCACAATTAAGAACAAAAAATGAATACATTGCATTTTTAGACTCTGGCATTGTAGGACTTCAGGGAATTTGGCCCATGAAATTAATAAAATTCCAGAATCATGCTGGTACTAAAAATCTTCTATCACATTAATTCTTTTAAATTGGCCAATTTTCTTGAGAGAAATTGGAAAGAAAACTTGAAAGATACTTACAAATCCCCAGCCGTTTCTGGTGAACTCTTGACCTACAATAGTAAATTTACACCGGCTTGCAAGGAAAATGTCGATATATGCACGTTGATCGATATAAGCAGCAACACCGCCATTTTGAGGACCCTTCTCAAGTGCTCTAGCAGCTTCTTCAGGTGTTTTTAAAGCAACAAGCCTAGACTCATCAATACCAATTTCTTGGATTAAATAATTTTTAGAAAAAGAACCTTGAGTGTAACCAATTGGTTCTTTACCAATTACTAAGCTTTCAATGCCTTTGATGGGGGAAGAAAGCTGTTGAACTGTGAGGATTGATGTTAGACTTGCTGTGTAACTTGAAGTAATTATAAGAACTACAAATAACCATATAAGCAGCACACAACGACCAAATGTGCTCACTGTATTTTCCCCTACATAGTGTGGATAAAATGAAACTTGATTAATCAAAGGCTAAGTTAAAACTTTGACCATATATGTCATAGAAGACAGAATTGGAACTTACTATGTGAAAAGAACATCGTTGAAAAGCTAAACCTGTCAAATACAACACAAACAAATGTCACAAACATATCAATACCTTGATATTAGTGTGTGTTTGATTCTACAACAAGCGGAAATTGGTTTTGAATAAATTTATTTTGGTTAAAAGTGAGTTGAAAGTAAATTGAATTATATTTTGATTTATTCACGTAAAAGTGAGTTAAATAATAAATTTAAAACTAAAAATCATGTTTGGAACCAAAAGCCTTTAATCTCAACTTCAAGTTAGAATGTACGCAAATCTACTTCAGAACACCTAAACATGTTAAAATCCATTTTATATTTCTAAAATAAAATAACCTTTTCCTCTCAGAATTGCAACCTCCACGTGAATATTGCATGCATTATTGGCATTGATTTGGTTTAAAAACAGTTTCAATATTGGTGAGCCAGGGAAAAGAGGGGAGATAGAAGATTTGACTTACCAAAAAATAGTAACCATTTGTTTTTTAGGTGGTCCTCTAAATTCATCATTCACCCTATGCTCCAAAATCCAAACAACAGTTCCAATTATTATGAAAAAGAGAGCTGTGACAAACCACATCCTTGGTGTAAATGGAGCCAAAAAGGCCAAAGCACTACTTTCTGTCTCCCTAACAGGTGCTACTACCACTAAACCAGACTCAATATATGGCTGAGTAAAATCCACCATTTTTGTTCTTGTTGTAGTAATTGCAATGTCACCTACTGCACCATCAAATTCCTGTATGAAAATTCAAAAACCGGTCTCAGAAGATTACCATAATAAAACATCCAAACTCCATAAAAGATTATTGACATGATACTCACACCAGTTGTTATCAGACGGACAAGCTCGGTGTTACTAGGATTGTTCATACCATCCCCATATGGAATAAACTTATAAGGGACAGCATAAGGCAATAGGTTAACTGCAGAAAGAAATACATCAATGCAGAATCCTTGAAATGTATCGGTGCCTGGTACTTGCGAGACAAATTGGCGGTAACTAACGCCTATTGGTACTCCAATTCTTAATAGCCTTCCATTGTTCGGAAAAACCCAACCGCGAGGCTTCTGAGCTGTGTTTCCAGGCCAAATCACAGGGAATAGCCTTTTACTCTCCCTGAGGTTATTGCCTGGTTTGGAATTAAGTGTTTCTGGAGGAATGGATGATAATCCAGAGTAATTAGACCAATAACCGATCCTCCGAGACCCGGTTCCAACCACATTGATGATTTCATATGTAGGATTAACAAGATTTTTATCAGGTGCATACTTGAACAAGCCTGTCACACCTGTCATGTTAACTTCATAAATGTTCCTACGCAATGTGTTTCCTCCATCGAATATGTTCAATGCATCAAGACGCAAGTTGTCTCCACGTAGAGTAGATAACTTTGAATCATTTGAGAATGTGATTTGGTTCCCTTGTTTAAAAAATGCATCAAGTGCATGAGCAAGAGCATAAATAGTATCATATGCATAGAGAGACAAAAAACTAAGTCCAAGAGGGCCATTATCAGTATTTCCGTGAGTCAAGTTTTTCCATTTAGAAACAAACTTTCTTTTAAGCTCCGAATCTGGCGTGTGCACGCGTGCTGTCAACACTCCTTGGATTTCATCCATTTTATCAGAAGACAATGGACTATCTATATCAAGAATAGCAGAAAGAAAAGCAGTGGCTATCCATACATAACCAGTTCCCATCATTCCAAGATTCTTCGCGACACTAAACACTTTCGGGCCCCCAATAGTGTTTGCGTGAACTACAATAACTCTTGATTCAGCAAGAGCCACCTGAACTAGCACATTTGTTATCTCCTCTGCAGTTGCTTCGGGTTTCACAGGCGCTTTATATGAGATCCTGCAACGCTTCTCAGCAAGCTTATCGCCTAATGCACCAATTCCGTTCCTTCCATTATCATCATCAATGTATACAGCAATGACTTCTTTCCATCCATAGTAGTCAACAAGGTCCGCTATTGCAGCCATTTGATAAAGATCACTGTGACAAGTTCTGATAAAGAATGGGAATTGAAGTGAAGAAAGGGTAGGGTCTAAAGCTGAAAATGAGATAAGAGGAACTTGAAGCTCATTTGCAATATGAGTTATGACATGAGCTGTTACAGAACTATGAGGACCAATTATTGCCACATTGTGTCTAGCCATGACCTGCAAAACTGTATATTACATAGAATTATCAGAGTTTAATTGATACGCTACAAGTGTAAAATATTTACACGGTCAACAAATCATTCATATGTGTGACTTTAGAAGTAATTGTGATTTAAGTCAAATGTTTTCTATGATCTAATGGTTATAATTGATTGACAATGTAATAAATATTTACACCGACAGTGTATGTGTATTAAAAGATTATAATAATGGATTTAAATTAAATCCATTATTCTAATCTGAAAAGAGTTGAACTAACTTTATCATTGTTTTTCAAGCTTCATCAGCTCATGAAATGGGTGACATTATGAAAGACATACCCTCAGCAATGCTTAGAAAACCTCTATATTTAGAATCTTCTTGAAGAGAGAGCTTTAACTTGGTCTCGCCCAGAATATTTGGATCCGAATTTACATCGTTGACTGCAGCTTCTAAAGCAATTTTTATAATCTTACCAACACTGGTATTGAAAGAAAAGAGAGCTCCAATATTTACAATATCAGGCCTTGTTGAATTATGAATGCCAGCCACAGTTGAAGAGAAGCCATTGTAGAGAATCATTATAGCCAATAGCCAAACTTTAACCATGGTTGTATGATTTACCTACAAAACAATAGACATAAAGATAGTAACATAACAACAACAAAACAAAGGGTTTAATGTTTACAAATTGAAAAGGCCAAAAAGTCATAAAGCACCAAGAAAAACAAGATTTTGCATGAACAAAGATTTTGGAAATAGAAAAGAATCAAAGTATCAATATATTCTATAAAAGACATACTTAACAACAGACATAAAGCATAACATAAAGCAGATTTTGGAAATAGAAAAGAACCAAAGTATCAGCTAATAAAAAAGAAAAAAGTAATATATTGTAACATCAAAACCCCTAACATGTGAAAGGACAAAAAGAACAGTGTAAGTAACTTCATGAAGTTAAAAGAAGACATACCTTATAGCTTCAGGAAGGATATATGATGTACTTTAACCAGTAGCTTAGAATTGTAAATGAAGAAGGAACCAAAAGTAGGAACAAAGAAAGAGTTTAAGCATTGTGGAGAAAATGGACAAGGCACTAAAGGAAAGTGGAGAAGTTAATCAAGGGAAGATGCAAATAAATTTCAAAAGGAAAGTTTTCTTTTACTCAAAAAGGCAATTAATCATATAGTTATTTGGTGTTGAAAAATATGGTTAACTCATTAACCAATCACTCCTTACAAGTGGATATTTTGGCCGACTTCTTGTGTTTTTTCCTTCAAATTATTTGTACGGGCAAGAGGGACAATTTGGAAATGATTTATAGCCACTGAAAACATGTGAGAAATTTTGGTACAATAAGATGAAGATAATTGTCACTGTGAAGTGGACACAACAAAACAATCTTGTGAGTTCATACAAAAGAAACACAAACATCTTGTGATGGTGTGTGTTTCATAATTTCTTGAATTTGGTTGCTCTCTATGTCCATTTGTATAGTGGATTGATGTGGAAGTGGGTGTGATTCTTAAATAGAAAGCCACCACTCTCATAGTGAAATGGTGATGTCATGACGTGAAATTATTTTCATTTTTTTTTGGAATAATAAATTCTCTTTATTGGAGTCAACATATAGGTCAACTTTATTTTTTAAAGGCAAATGTTAACTTGTGCCCTCAATGGCACATGTTAATGAACTTATTATAGAAACATACGTATTAAAAGTTGTGCATTCAACTTCTTAAAAGTTGATATATTATATTTTCTAATACAAAGTTGTTTATTTTAGATTGTTTAACATGTGTCCTACGAGCACCTTCAATGGTGAACTCTATCCATGGTTATTTTGTGGGCCTATTATGCCACATAATCTTGTAACTACTCATCGATTTTTTACTCCAATGGTAAACTTTAAAATACTCATCTTGGGTCTCACAATTTGACCACATATTAATATTTTATTTCATTTTAGTTCCACTCTCCACTTTTTAACCTTTTTAGCCTTGAGAAACGTGAAGTGTGGGTTGCTTCAGAAAAGCACCGTTATTACAAGCTGGTTAGCTCGAATGGAAATTTTGGCAAAATACTCTCCATTTTGAAACTACACGCTGGCGGACCCAAGTAAAATAATGCTATTGGAGTTGCTCTAAGGACACAAGTTAACATGACCCTTTTTTAAAACCATGTCTAACTACAGGAAAGATTGATTTTTCAAGTTTCCTTGATTTCTAGTTTACAACCGAATTAACTCGAAATTATACCTAAATTTGTGAAATCTTACGATTTTACGAGTTAACTCACGATTCTAATAACCTTAACTAATTGAAACAATGTGAACCATCAAGAGACTTTGACACTATATGTGTGCACCCAAAGACTTAAGATAACCACCAAGATTGATTTCAAATGATTAATGACTAATTTTGTGTCGAAGATACTTTAGGCAACTAAAAACGTGTGGATAAAACTTGCATATAGTTTAAGAGAAATGATATTTGTACAACCATTTTCTAACAACTTTTTGACAACTTTCTCTCTCATACTCACATGATATTCTTATTCTCTCTCTTCTCTTTTCTCTCTCCATTGTTTTTGATCAATAAGAAGAGAGAAAAACAAAGTTGTAACTAAAATTGTCCTTAAATGAATGTCAAAATATCATTGCTCATAGTTTAAAGAAATATAAAATTTAGAATTTATTCTTGTCCGGTGTCGTGAACTCAAAGCAACAATCCTATGGTTGGCTTCAATATTCTTCTCTCTTGTACTAGAAACGCAATAAACATCAATACTTTTTTATGTGAAAGGTAGAAACACGTTATTAGCGCACTCTTATTTTTCCAAAAACACAGTTGGAGTGTGGCCTATGGGACCTCATTATGGAGGAAACATCATTAGCCATAAAATATAAACAATATGGTTGACTAATTAATACACCTTTATAAAAAGAAATAGATTTTTTTTTAGGAAAAAAGCTAGATGTAATTGTAATGTAATCATGAATTCTATCTATTATTTAAAATAATAATAAAGGTTTTAAATAATAAATTATAGGATTGGCAAAATTCACATTTGGCATGAAGGAATTTGAGATATCGTTAATATAAGGTTTTCATCGGATATCTTATAGATGCAACTTTAGAGATTAATCTCTCGAATCGGGTAGAATCACAATGAAAGGCAAAGTTCTCCCTCAAGGAATTTAGCACAGTTTCATTCTAAAGTTTGAAATTAAATATATCATATTACACTTTAATATATGATAAAATATGATCTAATTTGCTATATGTAATATAATATATTACACATGATTTTTTACCATGTCATCGATGCAAAGTTTCCATCGCGTTTAGGAATGATCAATCGTCGAAAAATTTGGGTGGCACACAAGGTGGTTTCTTCACTCTCAAGTTCCAACTGAATTTTTCGCATACACAAAAGTTAGAGATTAAACCGATGATCACTTGTTAATGGGTTCAAATCTCTTACAACTTAGACCAATTCATTGTTTGCACAAATGTTATTTTACACTTTTTTTTTTTTTGAAGAAATGTTATTTTACACATATTGAAAATGATATTTAGCAATTGTCAAGTTAATTTTTTTTTTTTTTTGTGTGTTAATAATATACATTATAAAGAATTATATTGTTAGTGTTCAAGTATTCTTATGCAAATTATTAAATGTATTTTTTTTATGTATATGTTTTATTAATATTACAAACTATTTTTTAAGGGCTTACGGTTAGGGGCCGAGGGAGCATTAATAGAGAAATATTTATGTAGGCACAACAAAAATAAAAATTATTTGATGCACACGCTAAAAAGTATATATAATTTGATTATTTCAAAAACTACATATGTTTTAATTCTTTTCTCTTTCACCTTTTTTTATTTGTGTGTGCACGTCTAAATACATTTTATTTGGAGTTGTGAACATGCAAGTGTTGCTGTAATACTTAATTGATAAGTGATCAAATTAAAAACACACCTAATTAGATTTCTATTTTGATAATTAATAAATATGAGTGGATACCATAATAACCTTTTTTATGCAATGAGAACCTTAGTTGACCTTCACAAGGCTATATCTCCAATATACCTTACATAAAATCATCTCATTGCCCCTATATTTAAAGTATGCATTAACATTATCGATTGAGGAAGAATCAAAAGTCAACGAGTATTCATTACTCGTCTCAATATCTTTACGTTTTAAGATTGTTGTCAAGAGACTTTTCTCTATAAATCCAAGTATTCGTATAATCTTTAATTAATGAATCAAGTCATAAATCCTAATTATATCATAAATATACTTGTATTGATTATTTGATTAATTATTAATTTATGGTATTAATAATAGAATCTAGATCATAGATTCCAACAAGATGATGATGATGATGATGATGTTGGAGTAGCATCACCACAAGGGCAAATGGTCAACTAGTAGTAACAACACAAACAAATGGAAGCACAAGAAGCCACATGTCTTTCCCTCAATCTCTCTTTCAAGCCCTCCAATGACCACCGAAAATTTTGCAATGGCCAATCACTTCACATATATTTTACCACTTCTTAACGCTCTCCCCTTTTGTCTCTCTACCTATTTTGCTTCCTTTTTGCTCTTTCTATTTCTCTTGATTCATTATTCTTCACTACTTTGCCATCATCATGTGTTTTCATCAATATCTCCTAACCAACACAATTTGTTACACTTTTTTCAATATTTGTCACATGCAAAAAACATCTTCTGATATATAACTACATTAAATATATGACATGATGTCACTCACGTTCTTGGGATGGCCTAAATGTTACCTTTTTTCTTGGATCACGTGCAAACCATGTTTTGCATAGCTGTTTCTTGCTGTAGGGTCTTCTAGTGGGATTTGTTTGAAAATGGCTTCTTTGTCTCCTGTGGTTGTTGAAATACTTATTTGAACATTTATTTTTCTTCTAAATTTTTTGAAATTGGGTTATATAAAAGACAATTTTTTGTTTGAGGGGTGATTAGATTGGATTGATGAATTATGTAATGGGACAAGAATGGCACCAGGGAATTGTTGCAGCTCTGAGGTAGCAGCTACATTAAGTGTGTGTTCCATCATGGAAGATCAAAATGATGATACTTTGGGGAGTTTGAATCAAAATGTTGTTGGGAAACCTCCAAGGGATCATTCTGCCACTATGCGTCATTGCAGCAGCTCTTCATGGCTCGTTGATTCGGTAAGGACTGAATCTCAACAGATCGTGACAACAAGAATACTATGCCATTATATGTTTATTTGTATTTGTATTTTGTTAATAATGTTAATTAACAATTATGTCTTATTCTATATTGTGGCTATAGGAATCAAATCTTAATACCATTGTTGGCCTTAAAACAAATACAGACGATAAATCAGAGTTTCCACTTATATTGAGATCTGGAAGCTGTTCTGAGAAAGGACCAAAGCAATACATGGAGGATGAATTTACATGTATTGATATTCTTAGTGAATTTGTTGCACAACAACTAGACCTTCCATCTCCATCAGCATTTTATGGGGTATGTTTCTTTCTAAGTTGAGTAATCTTCAATGTGGTTTTTTTTTTCTTCATGCATTTTAGATATTCATGGAGGTTATGTAATGTTAATATGCAGGTATTTGATGGACATGGTGGTGTTGATGCAGCATCATTTATCAAAAAGAACATGCTTAAGTTTATAACTGAAGATTCTCAATTCCCATCTAGCATTAAAAAAGCAGTTAAGAGTGCATTTGTGAAGGCTGATCATGCATTTAGAGATGCAAGCTCTCTTGATAGCTCTTCAGGAACCACTGCTCTAATAGCCCTTGTCTTGGGAAGGTAAGGACCTAAGCACCATCTAGATCTATAAATTGTTTATTGAAATTGTAAGGATCAATTAAAGTAGTCTTTGATTTTTGCGAATTGGAAAATATCATTCAAAATAGTCCCTCGGGTAATTTCTGCGATCAGAGGCTGTGACGTGGTATTATTAATGAACATGTTACATTGCATGTTGATCCCACATTGTTGTTCCCTCACTAGAGACTAATTTGTTTATGAAATTTAGGTCATCTTAGAAACAAATTTTTCAAGAATTGCATTTATGCTTAGTCACAAAAATACCTAAATTTCATAAACCATATGTATATTAGTCTCTAGTGTGGTGACATTGATGTGGGATCAACATGGAGGGGCCACATATTCAGTTAACGGGCCACACCATAGTCTCTATTGAAAAAGTTAACCGATAGACTATTTTAACCGATTGCTTACAATTTCATGGACAAATTTATCTATGTACTCATTTTTCATGTATGCTAGTAACAAGTTTTAAAGTCAATATGTCACGACCATTGATATATTGTAAAAAAGAAAGGTCAAATGCACATAATGCTATAAACGTTTAATTAAGTTGTTTATCAAAACATGCCTAACTTCCATTGTTACAGGTCCATGCTGATTGCAAACGCTGGAGATTCGCGCGCGGTATTAGGCAAACGAGGCAGAGCAGTTGAACTTTCAAAAGACCATAAACCAAATTGCACATCTGAAAAACTAAGAATTGAAAAACTAGGTGGAGTTATCTATGATGGATACCTAAATGGTCAACTATCAGTGGCACGTGCACTAGGAGATTGGCACATAAAAGGTACAAAAGGTTCAAAAAGTCCCTTAAGTTGTGAGCCAGAGTTAGAGGAAATTGTCCTAACAGAAGAAGATGAGTTTTTGATATTAGGGTGTGATGGATTATGGGATGTTATGAGTAGTCAATGTGCTGTTACAATGGTTAGGAGGGAACTTGTGCAACATAATGATCCTAATATATGTGCTAAGGTACTTGTTACTGAGGCACTTCAAAGAAACACTTGTGATAATTTAACTGTTGTTGTGATTTGTTTCTCTAAAGATCCACCACCTAAAATTGAAATTCCTAGATCACATAGGAGAAGGAGTATTTCAGCTGAAGGTCTTGATCTTCTCAAAGGTGTGTTGAATGGTAGATGAAGAAGAATGAATAAGTTTTGACTAGTGATTTGTACAGATTGAGTTTCTTTGGGTGCTTATACCAACCGGTAAAGTTGTTGTCATGTGACTGAAAGGTCACAGGTTAAAATCCTGGAATCAGCCTCCTGTGTAAAAACAGGCTGCGTACAATACACCAAATAGTGGAACCCCTTCCCAGACCCTGCATATGTGGGAGCTTTAGTGTACTGGGTTGCCTTATTTTTTTATACTATAAAGGTGCTATAGACATCCAATCCAATTTTTCAAGATATGGTTCATCATCAATAAGTCTCTTTTAGCCAAGTAGTGAATTGCACAAGAACACAACAAATTTTCTTTCATTGTTGATTCAGAAGAACTATGAAGTAAATTAGTTAATTTTTTGGGTATGCTTTTCACTTGTTATTAGTTTGTTTTTCATAATTTATTTTTTAAGTTTGTTGTAAATTTGTAAGGAACATTCAATTTTGTTTTCTAATTGTTGTCTTAAATTAAACATGCTCTTTACCTTTATTATTAGAATCAAACAATAAACGCCATTTTGTACACTTACTTTATTGTATTGTATAGCATCTCATAGTTGGTAAAATCTAATAATTGCATATTCAAGTAGAGGGACAGGTCATTCTATATAATAAAAAAAAAAATAGAAGACAGGTTTCAACAATTAATTTTGTACATAATCAAACTAGGTTTAATTTAAATCAAAAACTTCTTCTAATTTTCTAGGTAGTTCTGTTGATAAAATTTAAACCCTACTGTGCTCGTGATTTTTGGGTATCAATCCATTGATTGGTATTGCACCTTCAATCTTTGAACTTTCTACTTTTATTTTTGGGAAGGGAAAAAGAGAAAAACCCTTAGAGATCAGGTCCGGGGGTTGGTTTCGAAAAGGGAAGGTTTGACGCACCCTAAACGACTACGGTATTCCGTAGGAACCTCTCGGCTAAAATTATCTTGTGCTAATTATTTGCTTATTTTGAAAATAAATGCCTAAGAGTCTAAGTGAAAGAATGGAGGGAGAAGAAGTAAGATTTTGTTATTTTTTAATTGATTTGAAAGGATTGGGT
>Ga0315914_1003539_pt1 | contig 23691 bp, 11 predicted proteins | sample MpolenodulesMG_FD_203920 | JGI IMG/M metagenome (GOLD analysis project Ga0315914, IMG submission 203920) | Medicago polymorpha root nodule microbial communities from Los Angeles, California, United States - elongated nodules | ecosystem: Host-associated > Plants > Roots > Nodule | place: USA... | reverse complement strand
ATCAAACCACCGCTCACCTCCACCAGCCCCATTTTTTATATTTATTAAATTATTCCACCAAACAGAATTAAACTGCCCATCCTCTACTATTACACCGCCTACCTCCCCATATCTACCCGCTAAAACTCTATACCACAGACTCTTATTTTCCACCCGCATACGCCAACACCATTTACCAAGTAATGTCAAATTAAACTCCTGAATCCTCCGCACTCCTAAGCCTCCATCCTCCTTTTTGGAACAAATAGTGTCTCAGTTAATCCAAGAAATTTTCCTAACCTCCTCACAGCCCAAAAAAAAAAACAGTTAAAAATAAATTCAATAGAGGAAATGATACCTGCGGGAGCTTTGAAGAAGGAAAGAAAGTAGACCGGAAGAGAGGACAAGACAAACTTTAGAAGAACTAAACGGCCACCCAAAGATAGATTTTTACTCTTCCATCCCGATAATCTGGATTTAATACGATCAATCAAGGGTTGCCAAAATTTCAATTTGCGAGGATCACCGCCTATAGGCAGCCCCAGATAAAGAAAAAGAACTCTATCCAATTGACAATGGAGAATAGAGGCTGCCTCGGCCAACCAAGAATCTTGAATATTTACACCAACTAACATACTTTTGTGAAAGTTTACTTTGAGGCTAGATGTCGCTTCAAAGAGAATGAGTAGAGCTTTCAGAGCTCTAATATTAGCCCAACTTCGATCCTCAATTAACAAGGTGTCATCAGCAAATTGTAAATGAGTGATGGAAACAAGATTATTATTAGCCCCCACCTTGTAACCAGAAAAATGTCCAGCTTCTACTAAAGCATTCATCATGACATTCAATCCTTCAGCAGCTATTAAAAAAAGAAAGGGAGAAAGAGGATCACCTTGTCTCAACCCTCGTTCAAATTTGAATTCATCAGTTGGGCTGCCATTAACAAGAACAGATGTTGAGGTCGTACTGACGCATTCCATAATCCACTTACGCCATAAAGTTGGAAAATTCATTTTTTTTACAACTGCTTCAAGGTAGGACCAATCAATTGAGTCAAAAGCCTTCTCAAAATCCACTTTGAATAATAACAAATCTTTTTTAAGACGTAGAAATCTAGATTACTTTGGTTGAAAGAGGGTGATGCTAACTCTAAGTTTTATTGTTGATATTATTTCAAAAGGTAATTATAGTTTGTTACAATACGAAAGTGCAAAATATCTACTATTTATACCTATAATTTTAATCAAAATTTCATAAAAAATAATTATTATTCTAATTTACACTTATTAGCTCAGTAGAAAGAACGGATAGACTGTATTAATATTATTTCATTAGTGAATGGATGGTATTTATAACTACGTAAAACCCTTGATTTCGAAAAATAGTTAAAATTTTATTTTATGTGTTTAAAATAAGATATATTCAAGAATGTTACATAAATTGATAACGGGAACAAGAAGTCGCTAGTCACCACCTAAAAAGATTTAGTTAAAAAAAAAAAATTAAAAAAAAACTGAGATATGATTCAAGTCTAAAAAAATAATACTACTAATTCAACTTTGATTGCAAAACAAAAAAGGGTTGTCTTGTCGTTATTGTTAGTTTTTTGTTTTACTAATCGTATTAATTGTAATCAGATAAAACGAGATTGTTAGAGAAAATAAGTGTCGCCAATATTAATAAAATATATATAAAAGGAAAAATTATACTTACCTCAATCTATTGAAACAACACTAACACTTTTTAGTTCTAAAACTTACACTAACTTTTCCTTAAGTTCTCTAAAAAAGATAAACATCTTCATTCTCTTTGTTAACAATGTTAGTTTTTTGTTGACTTTCATTGTTTCGGGTATGTTTCATAGACCATCCAGTCATGGTCAAACAAAAAACCACCACCATCGACAGCAACGAATAACAAACTTTGATCATTGCATTCACTACTTTGTCCTCTTTTGATGAACAACACTCAAACTAAGCAATGAAGAATGGCCAAACACATGTTCTAGTTTAAATTCGATTCAATCACCTTTGTTCCTTCTTAATGCTATTTTTGCAATTAATTCAGGTACGGGCACTGGGCAATCATGGTAAAATAGTTCAATTAAGCATTGAAGTCACAAATCAAAGATTAATAACGTTAGAAGGAAAAAATAGTCTGAGCGAGAGAGAATATGAGCTTATTTGGTTTCTTATAGATTTTGGTTTCTTATAGATTAATCGACTGGATAGCAAAACTAAATGGATTAACTTGTGTTGTAAATAGAGCTGTCAAAAATGGGTCGGTTTATTAGTCCAATTTTTGGGATGGGCCTCGGAATAGGTAGCCCAAATACACTAGGACTAGGATTTTTTGGCCCTAACCCAATTAGTCCATCGGAAAATTGGGTTGGGTCGGGCTAGCCTGTCGGGTTTCAAACCGGCCCACTATCAACATTTCTCTTTGATTTTTGTTAAAAAATACAACATTTTTTTACTAAAAAATCATCAAATAATTTAAAAATTATCAATAAAAAGATATTTAAATATGTAAACTTAATAAAAATGGATAAGTTTAGCTAATTTTTTTTAAAGTTTATATATTATACATTATTAATTTGATTCAATTGAAGGAATAAGTCTAGAATTTAATTAATATTCAAGGTTAATAAAACCATTTGGGGTTGTACAATGGTGTTGGCTTGGGAGTTGGGAGTGAGTTTCTCCCCAGTGTTTCTCTCTAGTGCCAATTTGAGTGCGTTAATTTAGCTTCTTCAAAAAAATAAAATCAATGTTAATATAAAAATTATTTACAATTTTGTGGCAATCCAATCACATTTTGGCAAATAGATTATTGAGATAAACTGATATATGAAAGAGACATAAAAAAGAGTAAATAAAAAAATGGGTCGGGCTGGCCTATGGCACACAGATCGGACCGAGCTCTAGAATATGTAACCCAATATAAACGGGCTAGGTTGGGCTGGCTCAATTTGAAGTAGCAATAAACATTGCATGAAAGGGGTTTGAATTGTGACCCTTTTTAATTTAACCCTGAAACTTAACAAGATTTATGTACTCAAGAAAATTCTTGGTTGAGGTTAGATAAAAACAATATTATATAGTATTTTGATATTGAGTAATAGGACAATAATTTTTTGGAGAATGATGCGCAAACAGATTAAAACAATTTAGTATGAGATTTAAATCATATTTTTATTAAGGACAAGAATATTCTAAATAACAGTTATAGTGATAATATTAATGATTATGGACTAGAGTACTCTAGATAGATAGTGAGCAATTATATTAAAATAGGATCAGGTCGTTTTAGACAATGATTAAAAAGATTGTGATAATCTATGAATGGTGTTTAAATCAAATAATAAAAGAGTACGAGCAAGAAGATCACACAACAGGAAAGCGTAGCAAGCACCCCAACTATGAAAAGACTCCAAAATTGGTTGTTATGCGCCATCCTCACAATACATCAAAAACATATGAGCTAACCAATGGTCTATGGAGCTTCAATGTTATGGTGTGACATTCTTCTCGCCAAGCTCTGAATGAATCTTGTTTAGAATCTGACTCCTCATCAAATTCAACTAAAAATGTACACTTTTGTGCTTTTTTTTTTCTTCACACACTTCATCGACAAACCCTTATTTATCCTCTTTTTTTTGCAGTCGATTGCTTCTCCAGTGAAGGATGTTCTCTACATTTTCGGAGAGTTTAGTCCATTTTCCCAAAGATCCTCTCTCGTCGCCTGATCTCCCATCCACCTCTCATCTAAAAGTGTTGGAACAATAGTCAAAATTAGTTAAAATATTTTTCTGTCACCGAAGAGATTACTAGGCTGAGTCATGGACTAGGTCGCTATCTTTAAGACGTTTCGTGGCACTGTCCAAAATTGTGCAAGCAGACTATCAACCACGACGCCCCCAGGATAAAACAGCCCAGCTACAACTGTATCAGAGTCCTATTGCACTATAAGATCTGTTCTAAAAATACACCTTCTAATATGGTGTTAAGACCACTCTAATATGGTATTGATACCACTCTATTATGGTACTAAGACCATTCTAATATGGTGTTTTCACCACTCTAACCTTTATTTTCTCCAAGGGCATAAAACATAATACAGGGATTATATTCTTAAGATCATTCTTATTTTTCGAAGGGACGCTTTATCTCAAAAGAGACTTTGATCTTAAGAATACTCTTATTTTTGAAGGGACAAAATTTACCGAAGGGACCATGTTTTTAAGACCATTCTTAATTCCGAAGGGACATTATAAACTGAAGGGACTATGACCTTAAGAACACTCTTTAATTCCGAAGGGACCGAAAAGGAGGGAGAAGAAAAGAATAGATCGTCAACACAAGGTAAATGAGGGAGAAGAGAGAAAAGTTCTTTGACAACTCGAGAAATTTTGGTGTGAGTAGAAGTGAGGGAGAGGAGCTCAATTTATAGGTGAAGAGTCAAAGATAAGTTACAAATTCAATGACTATGATTAGTTGACCGTTAGAAAATCAATGGCTTGATCTCACATCATAAATGAGCACTAATTGAGAAAGTTGACATGAGAATTTTTTAATTCACGCCATAACATTCCATGTGTTCCAACAAAAAGTAGTCGAGCGTGACGAGGGGCTAGATCGATATTTTAACAATGATGACTCTGTCGTGGCTCCCACGGTTGTTGGCCTTCAGGGAGTCAAAGATTTGTTGAGGCAAGGTTCTCCACCTTACTTACCCTCTTCGTCATCTATCTTCAAGATGGCACTATGCAAGAAGGCGAACGAGAGGCCTCGTTAGTTTGAAGACGAGGTTGCTTACATATATATTAAATAATGAAAGAGAAATACCCATAGTTTGAAGACGAGGTTGCTTACATATATATTAAGTGAAAATGAAATAGATTTTTATATATAATTAGTTAATATTTATGCTATGTAAAAAAAATTGCATTATCATTTCTGAATCTGTCACTCAGTTGGATGAACTAGATGTAAATTCTCGAACTTGTAAATAATTAAAACTAAACCTTTTTCTAGAGGAACCATACGTCAATCAATAATAATGTATGTTGGTTTAGTGGAAAAAGTTCAGCAAATATCTCATGAGGACTTGAGTTTTAATTTATCCACTGATGTGAAGATTTTGTTGGTAATTAATATTTTTAGATACATTAATTTTAGTTGATTCACATATTTTTTATAAATAGAACAAGAAGGAGTATTATATATGTATATCTATTATCGTTTTCTCAAGGGCAAATTTTTTCTATGTGAACCACCTTGCTTAAACTTAAAAGGTAAAAAAGTATGATCATTGATGACAGTAGTCATTACGTTATTTTTAGTGTCATTTTTATGATGTTTTGAGTTCACAAGCAAGCTTAAACAACAAAGAAAGCAAGAAAAATAGAAGATTTTGAAGAAACAGTTGTGTTGATGTTTTTATTGAGTCTGTAGCAATTTTAGACAGCATGGGGGTGTAAAAAGCAGAAATTCTGGAAGTGCTGAAAATAGGCAATCGTGTCACGATTTTTGGTCCAGAATGAAGGTTTGGTTCTGCCACTGAAATCGTGATACGATTTCTGGTGGCGTGAAACAATTTTGCTGGTGGCGTGACACGATTTTTGGTGCAGAAAATATTTCCTATTTAAGCTGAAGTCAGTTCTAGAAACAAGGGTTACGATTTTGAGACCTGAAGACTGCTAGAAGGGCGATTTCATCCTCCTTTACTCAGTTCATGTATGTTTTAATTATTTCATTGATTATGCTATTTGTAAACTCGATTATGAGTAGCTAAATCTCTCAGAGTGTAGGTCCGAGATGAATTTGTGTAACCCTAATTGATCCATGTTGCTGTGAAACTCTATTTATTATGAATGACAATCTAGTTTTTATTCAATTCAATTGTTCTTAATGCTTTTTATATCCTGATCAAATATAAACATGATTTGGTGAGAACGAATGACTACTGACCCTAGCTTTCGACTTAGACCTAATTGAATTGTTCTAATAAACATGGTTAGTCTAGGAATGAATAATCATTTATTAGTGATATTAGGTTAACGTGCTTAAAACCTTCAAAGATTATTAGACCACCTAAGAAATTAGTGGATGTAGTTTGAGAAAAGGGTCCTAACTCAAGAGATTGATTAGAACTATTTTGTTAACTATCGTGGAACTAGAGAATCATTCATAAGAATAGGTGCAGTGTACCAATTAGGGAAACATAGATGATTCGAAAGACTTGATCTCATATCTCTTCATATTTTCTAACCAAATATATATTTTCTAACTGAATCTTTATTTTATGTTATTTAATTTTATGCAATCAAATCAAATCTAAACAAAATAATTTATACATCCTAAATATTTACTTTATTGCTAAATTGAGATTAACACAATCCTCGTGGATACGAACTTATTTTATTACTTCGATGCAGTTTTAGTACACTTCCTAAAAGTCTATAATCATAATACCTAATATCTGTGACAAGAATCATAAATCATGACATAACTGTCAATTTGTGATTTCAACAACCAAACAATGCATCTCACGAGTCTTAAATGGCAACCTTGGTCAGCTGGTGGCACCCTTCAGACTACATCCATGTTGACCCATGGATGGGCAATGTATGACCATGAGAATATTACACCAGTAGTCTACGACAAATCTTAATCAGTTTTCTTTTTTCTTTCTTTTTTTACAGAATTTTAATTAGTATACCTTATAAATGAATATCACAAGTTATGTGTTTTTATAATTATTAATTAACGTAACAACACATCATTGAATACATGTGTTTTTATATTCATTAATAAACGTGACAACACATCATTGAATGCATATGTAAAATAATTGTATACTGAAAAACGTTAGTACTAAAAACATTAATTAACATAAATTTTAAGTGAACAGCTTGCCACCTCACTTAAAAACTTTGAGTAGAGGGAAAAAATTTAATTTCAATATTTACTTATTAGTTAGTACTACTTATTTTGTTAACATTTTGAGATTAAAACTTCAAATTTAAATTTCAAATAATATTCTTTCAAAAAAAAAATGGTTCAAACAATATTGACAAAAAAATTTCTTTCTAAATACAAACGTAGTTCAACTCAATAACATTAAGTGTGTATTTTGTTTTACTTTTGCGGATGCCAAAATTAATATTAGCCTTTATTGGTCCAATGATCCACTAACTAATTTTCAGTTTTCATTTTGATCTAATAACTCGAAAAAACAACACTTTAGTTCCTCAACTTTTGCTCCATTATTTAAAAAGATTCTTGATTGTTAACTTTAACCTCAAATGTGTATAGTAGACTAAACTTAAGAGTGGTCTACCATAGATGTTATTAATTTGATTAACTCTAACAATTTGATCTTTTGTTTTAAAAGGAAGTCGTTGGATAATGCAGGTTTATTATATCTTAGTGTGCATCACCAACATCTATTTTTTTCCTTATATTTCTTCATCTTCTTCCCTCTTCTTCTTCATCTTCATCTTAATCTTAATCTTCATCTTAATCTTCATATATTCATCTTTAAATCCAAAAAATCTAGAATAAAAAACATAAATTCAATTTTTTCTAATAAACTTAATGTTCTTCAATTCTTCTTTCAAAATATTAATCTTTCCATTTTTTGAACAAAATATCTTTCCATTTTTGTTCTTGATGAGTTGTGGTGCAAACAGTTTTCCTCTTTCCACTCTCTCCAAATAGTCTCTTTACGTGGTTTCCTGCAAAATTCTAAGTGTTATCTCTCTAACCCCTTTCTTCCTTCAATTCAACAAACCTTAAAACCATGATATCAATTTTCGGTAATTTTTTCTTCAATTCTGAATTCTCAATATACGTAGATTTCGTCGATTGAGTTTCACAATTCTCATATCATGTTTTCTGATTCAGTTATTGCTTCTTCTACATAGGGTTTTCTGATTCACGTTTTCGATTGAAGTTTGCGTTTTCAAAAACGGTTTCAATCGTTTCTAGCAATTTGAACAAATTTCTAGAAAGTTTTGCAAGAACTGGGTTTCTAGCCGTTGGAAAAGGGGTCGAAATCTGATGGTGTTTTTGGATTTGTGAGTGTGCTTTGTGATGAGAAGTATGGGAAGGTTATATGGGATTGTGTGCAGACTTCTGTGACTATTGTTGTTGTTGTTTTTCTTGATAAAACAGTGGATGTTAATACCTATGACGAAATTTTTGCTGGAATGACTAATCTGAAACACCACAAATCCGAACCTAGATTTCGTTTTTGAGGTTTTGTTATTATTGATTTTTTGAGATTTTTGTGAGTCTGGGTTTGGATTTCCAAATTTAAGTTTCAATTATAGATAAGGGATTTAGGTTTTTGGAAGAAAAAAACAAATTTGGAAAAGGTTGACGAAGATACGAGGAAGAAGAAAGAAGATGATGAAAAATGAAAAAAAAAAATATGTAATTAAATGGTTAAAATAAAATAAAAAAAATTTAGACATTAAAAAACCGACGGAGGGGACCAAATTGAATAACAGAGCAAAAGTTGAGGGACCTAAGTGTTTAATTTTTGAGCTATGAGACGAAAATGAAAACTGAAAATTAGTTAGGAGACCATTTGATCAATTAAGCCTTAATTTTAATATTTTTGACTAAAATTGGCTTTTTGAAAGTTTGATTAAAGTTTTGACTCCAAACATCATTTTTTTTTTTTACAATCAAATCAATTGTTCATCTCACTCAAATACATATTCAAACATAAATTAATTTACATTCAATTTTTTTTTTGTTAAGCCAATAGATAAGTGAGACGTCAAAGTGTATCTGAAAGACAGACAGATACTCCATTCTACACCGCTACTCATAATATTTTACTTTCAACTCACTTTTAATTGAAACTAATTTATTCAAAATTAAATTTTGTCACAATAAGACCGAAATACATCGAAGTGAATCTATAAACACACACTTATCTTTGAAAAAGTAAAAAAAATACTCCTTGTGTTTCTATTTATAAGAGAAAGTTGAGTCAACAAAAGTTGATGTACCTGGACTGAATTTTGAATCAGATACATCAACTTTTGTTGACTCAACTTTCTTTTATAAATAAAACCAGAGAGAGAACTGGTTAACCATGTTTCTAAATTCAGCTTCTCATTCATTATTAGCACTCAGCTAATGCACTTCATAAGTTGATTGTACTTAGACATGACAACAAAACTCATACTCACGGGTACCCGTTCGAATCAAACTCAATTTGACGGATTTTCCCCGCTTTGATTGAGTTTGAGTACGAGTTTGGATTTTTCCCGTTTTGAATACACGGGTACGGAACAAGTATCGGGATATAACTACCCACTCCGAACCCATACTCAAACCCGTCCCGAATGTAGAAAATTAATTTATTACCCCTTTTATATAAATAGAAACTCAAACCCTAAATCATTTTACTCACACAGTCAGAGTCTCAGTCTTTTAGATGACACTAATTTATCATATAACTTTTTTTTCCTTCTATATCTCGCACTCTCGGCCTCTCTCTTCTCCTTCACTATAGTCATCGATCATTGTCATCTCTTTATTGTATAATGCATTACAACATTGTGCTCGGGGCTGAAAAATACTTTTATTTTTATTAAAAAAATTATCTGTTGCATGGATGAGGATGGGGTGGGGATACACGAACCCGTCGTGGACGATGATGAAATTCGATTTCTCATCCCCGCTGAATATGGGTAGAGTAACGGGTAAGTATATGAGAGTAAGGTATGGGGACGGGGAACCCGTCCCTACCCCACCCTACTGCCATGCCTAATTGTATCGCGTCTTAATTGTGAAACTTACCATTTTTAAGATACAAAACGCAAGCTAGCAATTTCATTAAAGATATAGACTTTATATTTCATAAAATGTTATAAAGTGTCAATTCATTGTTAACGATAGTTGTACTTCAATTTTTTATCTATACTGTTGTTAACACCAAAACTGAAATATTTGGTCGAACTCATGATTCTATTTTCAACAAGGCAGATGAGTTATTTCGACATGCTGCAAAGTGCAAAGGGATTTCGAGCAATAACATACAGACTTCGACACACCGCAATTTTGACCAAAGACAAGGAGAAATAATTCGAAGTTTCAATTGGAGCGCATGGCGGGAAACAAGGCTTAAGTGCATTGGCGTTATTTCCTAGTGTCTTAGGAAGTTATAGGAAATTATTTCTACTTTTAATATAGACCATATGATTTAGTGGTAGTTTTCTCTACAAGGTCTATATATATATATATATATATCAGTTTGTAATAATAACAATGGGTTGGTTTCTTGATCTCTGAAACTCCAACACCTCTGCCGCCACATAGCATATGGGTTCATGAGTGGATAGATCGACAGATTCCAACCACCCTTTACATTCCTGCAATTTAATATCATTGTTCTTGTTTTACTTTCCTTTTTCTTTTGCATTTCTTTTCATTTTTTCTTTTTAACATGCTCACTTGAGCAATTTTCTATCATGTTGTCATGAGACAACTTGTTATTACAAGATGTTGGAAGCAACTCTGATATTAATGTTCCTAAAGAATGTATGAAGTGTTGATTGTCTTAAACTGTGAGGCTTGAACGATCCCCCCTTTAAAAATATATTTGTCACCATCGGTCGACATATATGTCCTAAAATCATTGATGGATAATGGAGTTTACATTACCAAAAATCAGTGTATCGATCGACATATATGTCCAATGCCCTGGACACTAATTAAACAAGGGTCTTGCTACCGAGTGCCCTCAGGGCAATGGTTAAAAAATCTACAAATAGAAATTTTGTCTTGAAAATATAAGATGTTATTTTTGATAAAATAATGATTACACAATTTTTTTATGAAAACTTACTTATTTTACATGCTTAACCATTGTCCTTGGGGCAATGGTTAGAATTTTCCATTATTAAACAATTAAAAATGGAAAGAAACGACAAAAATAGCATTAAAAACAACACTTTTATAAGTTTGAAAAACACATTTCCACATATAATTTCTTAACCCGTGCCCCGAGATTACCGGTTAACATTTTCATTTCTTTTATTAGTAAATTAAGTTTTATTTTCTTAACAATAATATATTTAAATATTTATTTGATTTTCTATTTTTTTATTTTTTAAGAAGAAGGACAACCCTCTATAAAGACTCGAAGATTGTCTTTTGTTATTGGCTTATTCTGCCTCTGCGTCCCCGTAGCTTCCTATCCTTTATTATTCGCGATAATTATAATCATAAATAATCACTTCTCTATTCACGTTCCCCCAAAGCGCGTTCCCACCATTGCCCCAACTAACACTCGTCCTTGCCTTACATTCGCGCATTTTTTTTTTAAGGATTACATTCATACATCTTTTTAGTCCAGTAAAGTGGTGTGTTTGAGGTTCGAACGCCAGTCCATGTATAAATTATGCAATGTTCCAACCAACTGAGCTATGCTCACGGGGACAAGAGTTTTTATTTTGAGGCACAGATTAAATAAAAAATGACTTTTTTTTTGTTGTTATTGAAAAAAGTACTTTAATACTCCTTCTCTTTTCATAAAATTTGGTTAATTTTAATTTTTTTGGTTGAATAGCTCTCGCGGTCTTTTAAATTAATTTCTTAAGGTTAATTTTACAGATAAATATTCAACAATATTATAAATTAAGAAATCAATCAATTTTGTTTTGAGAGTAGTAAATTTGAATATACCAACTTAACATTAAGCGTTCACATAAACACTTTTTAATTAAGTTTGGTGAAAGTAAGATCATGGTGCATATATTTTTTTTAACTTAGAGGGTCAATTTGTATCAAAAAACTAAAAGGACTGAATTGTTATAAACGTCTAACTTAAATGATTGCAAATGATATTTGGCAAAAACTTTTTTTTTACTCGTAAGTTATCAACAAAGGTTGATTCAATTGGTAGGGACACTTGCAATGATGTAAGTTCTACTCTTGTTGTCAATATGAAGATCTATTTGATATATGATTTGTAAGTACCTTTGTAAATATTTTTTGGGTCTTTGAGTTCTATCTCGACCTTGACGAACCCTCGAAGCCCAAATACCATAAACTTTTGGTTAAAATAAAAACAATTGTATTTTGTTTGTAAAATAGAATCTAACTTAAATGACAATGTCGATTCTTTTAGGTTGTACACTTTTTTTATATCTATTTGAGTTCAAACCATATATCTTCCTCTTACGTGTGAGTTTTTACGTGATGTTTTTCACCTCATCTCCATACTACTAACAAAAAAGCAGTACTACTTATGTTGCATAATGACTAGCATTGAATTTTATTGAACTGATTTTGTAAAATTAATTATGATAAACCCTGGGTTGAAAGTTAAATGATTTATGTTTGGATATATTTATGTAAAAATGAGTAGAACAATAAGGTTTAATCCTCATAGATTCGTCGACTCAAGCCAGAGAGTCCAATATATGCGACTAGTCATAGTAAATGAAAGTTATACGGTAGCTCTCAATATTATATCATTATTCCCACCCGCTTAGTTATCCCCCAAAGAACCCTAAGGACTAGCCTCACCTGCATGCTCAACCATAATATCTTTCATTATAGGTACTTTCTATTGCCTTCCTTCAACACTAGGTTAACAAACCCTCACACATTCACTAATATGACATGCAAATTTATGCAAGCCATTGAGTATATCACTTGCTTTCCTTCATTTGTTATCATAAGTCACTCCTTTATTAAGGACTATCATATGACATGGGTTAGACATATTTATAAATAAGAGTGTTCGTGGTGTAGTTTGATTAGATTTTAGACGAAAAGTCATTCGAAGCGCATGATAAAAAATATTATGTTTGTTTGGTTCTGTTAGCTTTTAAAAAACCGAACCAAACCAATACAGTTTAATTTTTTTTACGAGACATTCTAATTTTTTGTTATCAATAATGTTTCCAATCTCATTTCATTGAACAATGTTTGGAGCATTAGACCATCCGCAATAGAGCACCCAAAATTGGGTGCTTAAAGGGGTCATCTGGGTCTTTATCATTAATTTTATGGTAATACTTAATAAACACCAATTTTCTGCAACCCAACACCTCAAAAGAAATTATTAAATAGGTCCCACAAGTAATTCTATATCATTACATTTCAACCAAATTTATTTAATTTATTAAGATTTATTAAATAGGACCCGCGAAAAATGAAGAGAGAGAGAGTGCTTCCATAGTCACCATTCTCCATAGGCCCCCATATATTTTACTCCATAATGGGGGTGCCTATTTAATATGATGCTAAGTAGGTTAAGCATCCACCATTGTGGATGGTCTTATGGACCAAATTAATAACAAATTTAAAAGTCAAAAACAATTTATTTCCAATTTCATCCAATATTAGAATCTCAGTTTCATCCAATAATGTTTTCAACAACATGAACCAAATTAAAATCAAGTTAAAAAGTATCGAGATAGATGAAGTAACATAGGTTTAATTCGTATTTATATTATATTGCAGTTCCATTTAATTTTGTTCGGTTAGTAAAATAAAAACCGTAAACCAAACTAAATCGTATAATTGAGTCAAAATCTGACACAAATACATACGAATCAAATGCGATTTTTACAATCTTCAATCTAAATTTTTTCGGTTTTACCATTTTCTATCAGGTCAGTTCGGTTTTAAACGATGCATGCATCACAATCACAATTGATATAATCTTCAAAGTTATAAATAGATCCAACGGCTCTCCATTAACTACACATGTGTAGCCGCCCTACACCATAGACTACAAATCGAAATTTCATTCTTCACCACCACGTTTGAACACACGCGCCACCAAACGCGCGGGGAGAACATAAAAACCCCATTCTCCCTCTCTTTCTTTTTCATATCTCTCTCTACACCTCGTCGAACTACCACCACCACCATAACATAACCACATCTCTCTCAATTTCATAATCACTTCTCCACCGCGATTTCCAAACGCGATTATCGTTATTTCTCTATTCACACGCTTAATTTAACGTTAAAAAGATTAATCTATCAAATAATCTTGGAATCGATTATTGTTATGGGCGAGTTGACTCAAACGGAGGTGTACTCGCCACCACGAACTCAACAAGTTTGGAAATCACTTCTAAGTTGGTTCGCGTTTTTCTTTCAGATCTTCTCTCAGATTATTCGAACCCTTGGTCACTATCCTTTACTCTCTTCTTCTTCATCATCTTCTGCTTCGTCTTCTTCAACTTCTTCTTCCTTCAAACCTCTTCCTTCCGTTGAACTTCAGGATTTCGATTCCTCCTCGTCCGCCCTTGAAATCACCGCTGATTTTCCCGCCGCCGATCAACGCCCTTTCCAAAAACTTACGGTATTGAATATGATTTTAGTCTCTGCAATTATTACTTTTATTTTAGTCTCTGTGAGTTCTTTGTTTGACTAGTTCGCGCAAATTTAAAAACCGTTGTTTTAGTCTCTGATGTTAGCTTATTGTGACACGCATTTTTTCTAGTGTTATTTAATTATGTTTGTGAGAATTTGAGATTTTTTTTAATATGATTGTTTCCTGGAGTTTGTTAGTTTTTTTATATGTCAAGTTTCTTAGGTGAATTGTTTTGGGTTTGTTATGATTATAGATTCAAAAGAAAATTGAAACACATGATAAAGATGAGTATGTTGTTATATAATACAACATGGAAATTTTGTGTTTGGCTTATATTTTAAGTTTTTAACCATGTAGCATACACTTTGGATTGAGTGTGTTATAGTGTCCACGGCGTGTTAGTGTCGTGTTTGACATGTGTAAGTGTTACTGTTGTGTCTGGTGTCTGTGTCGGAGATTCATAGGTGAAATATGCTGTTTTTTTTTGCATGTACATAGTCAATAACGAACAACAAAAGCCTTGTTGTATTTCAAACTTTTTGTGTGCTATAAAGATTTGTTGCTTCTTGTCTTCCTTATTTGCTTTGTTGTGTATTTGGTTGTCCTTTAAATGGAGTTAATAAGTGAATTTTCTCAGTGTGCGCGGGTTTGTGATAAGTTATTAGGTTTGGTGTGGTGTGTTGTTGGCTGGTGGAATTTGGTAATGGTTGACTTCTATAATCCTAAAGGTTTTTGGAATCATGTGAGATGAATGAAAATGTATTGTAGTGTTTGGTGACATTTTAAACATGATTATAGAAGCCAGTCTTCTGGATTTGGCTATGTTGTTTAATGATTTATGTTGCTTACCTACTTCATTGAGTTGAGTGGTTCCTGGTTCGTGACACTTTTTTTTTACTTTCTTGAAGCTAAATATCCATCATGTTCTGGCTTCTTATGATGGATACAAATTACAATTATGATGTTTTGATTTTGTTCTTACATTGTTGTGTCCTGAACTGGTTCTTTAATTTGCTAGTAACAAATGATAATGTGTTTGTGTAACTTCCCCATTGAGCTGTAGCATTGTTTTACTTTCTGTGTCTGTCCATTTTAAAACATCCTCATAAACTCGCAAAAACTCATCTGGCTTACATATATGCTACTTTTTAGTATTTTAGTGCTCACTTTGTTGTTGAAATCAAAGCATGCCTTGTCAAAATATGCTGTGCTCAATTTTTTGCTTTTATTATTTGAATGAATAAATCTGAAGTGAATATATGAATAGAAGGGAAAATATGCCAGCTGAAAATAATGTTTGTTGGAAAGTGAGAAAGAACACTTTTATAATGAGTATTATTAATATGTGAGCTGTTATAAGTTTGCAAATAATGTCATATAGTTATAATGTTGCTAATGTTTTTTTGATCTTATGTATGCACTTGTAGGTAGTACTTGACTTGGATGAAACACTTGTATGTGCATACGAGACATCAAGTTTGCCAGCTGCACTACGTTCTCAAGCAATCGAAGCTGGTTTGAATTGGTTTGATATGGAATGTGTATCTTCTGACAAGGTATGTTACTTATGCCTAATTGCTTTTCCAGAACTAGAATTTTGTGTTCTCATTTGGGCGTGTTGGATTTTCAAGGAAGGAGAAGGAAGACCAAAAATTAACTATGTTACAGTCTTTGAACGGCCTGGGTTGAAGGAATTCTTAACGAAACTTAGTGAATTTGCTGACCTGGTGCTGTTTACTGCGGGTCTTGAAGGTTTCACCTAAAAACTAAGTTTCACTGTTGCATATTTGTTTTTTGGCAATTCTTTAAATATTTCTGAATGGTTTTTGTGTCATATTCTTACAGGCTATGCTAGACCGCTAGTTGACATAATAGACAAGGAAAATCGATTCAGTTTACGACTTTACCGGCCTTCAACAATTAGCACGTAGGTGCTTCTGCCTTGTTTCCATTCCAATGTTATATATTTGTGTAATTTATCTCTCTTTCTGGTTATTCGTTGCTGATAGCTGGGAAATATATCAGAATTATGTTTTGCTGATAGATGTTTGTATATTCTTCATGCTCTATCCTCGTCTTCTCTATAAGTTGAAGTTGAGACCATTGAATCTTGGCAGCACTGATAGAACACCCAAAGACACTAATATTTGGTGCACATACATTGCATTCATATAATATCCTCGTCTTCATGTTCTTTCTGATAGAATGAACCTTAATATTTAACTGTTGCGCTTTGCGTAGTTGAGTGGATGATAATCTTGTGGTGCTATAGAGGAACTATGCCGCAATAAGTCTCCTTAGTTAATTATTATGAATGTCTTATTTAACTTGACTCTTTCCGATAGAATGAACCTTAATATTTAACTGTTGCGCTTTGCATTGTCGAGTGAATGATAATCTCGTGGTGCAATAGAGGAACTATGCCAGTATGCCGCAATAAGTCTCCTTAGTTAATCATAAATGTCTTATTTAATTTTTCTTTTCAGATTCACTCATACATATATAGATATATTATACTTAGACATTTATAGTTGTGATATTTATATGTTTTGATGTTACCTTATTAATTATAGTGCTTACAACTTGAGTACAAATCTTCTTTCAAAAAAAAAAAAAAAAAACTCGAGTACAAGTCTTCAAGGATGATACAGTTTTTTTTTGTTAATTTCTTGTTCACTCAACACTTGGTTTCCTCAACCTCTTTTTTGTTCGTTGAAAATTTGGCTTACTCCACCTTTTTATCAACTTAACTGTTTGGAGGCTTTTGTAATATCTTCAAAGTCCTAAGGGTTTACGTACTTTTGATTTTCTGGTAAAATGTTTTGACCCTTGTTGGTTTTACCAGAAGCGCGTAGAGGTGAATCTGGATTAGATGGACGAAACTGTCCAGCTGGTTCATCTATGTTTTCATTTTTAGTAGATTTGTTTCCAAAACTTGAACTTCATTCCAATCTCTAAACTTAGATGAAATAAATTATATTCCTCCACTCTTGAGTTCTCCTCAAGCACTCTCATTAAGTTCGGGTTGTTAAAGCATGGACTCACATTCTCATCTTCTGGGATTAGTATAAATTCAACTGCTGAGATCATAGTATCAAATTAGAACAACTGGCTATAGATCAATAACACAGGACTGTTGTTATTCAGACAAAATTAATAGATTTCTAGCCTCTTTTAAATCCAAATCCATATGTCTGTCTGTATTTAAAATATAATGGTTTCTTTTTCACGTTATTATCAGAAAGCATGGAGTTTCCCTGTAGATTTTTTTTTGACATTGTGTTATTATTAATATGAAACCTTTCTCGAATTTTACAATTATTTTATGTTTTTGAGCTTGAAGTTTAGAGTGGAGTCTGTTGGACGAATTCCATGCATTGTTATAAATGTTGTATGCTTGCAGGGAACATAGGGAACACGTCAAGGATCTTACCTGCATATCGAAGGATCTTGACCGCATTGTAATTGTAGACAACAATCCTTTCAGCTTTGTATTGCAACCAGTGAATGGAATTCCATGTATTCCATTTTCTGCTGGGCATCCACATGACACCCAGGTGCACAAATCTATTGAAAATTATAATCACATTTTTCCCATATAAAAATAAATTCACCCATCTAGTATTCTTATGATTTACTCACCATCTCCTGTATTTATATGTTTATCAGCTTCTAGATGTCATTCTTCCACTTCTCAAGCAACTCTCTGAGCAGAATGATGTAAGACCTTTGCTCTATGAAAAATTCCACATGACTGATTGGTTCCAGAAGCAAGGGATTCCAGCTTCCAGCTGGACATTGTAGGATTAAAATTGTTTGCCACAAGGCTCTTTTGTTTCATTTGGGTGAAATTCTTAGTTATATTGCTGGAAAGTGCAGATGCTGATGGGATGATATAGATTTTTGTATAGCACCAATTTATTTCTTGAGCATCTGAAGGCTTCAAATGCTGCATCTTGAAGTCAAATCAGTTTACCATTTATGTATGTAGATTGCCAGAATTCTAATTCTTGTTTATAGGCTTGCAATCTGTTGGGAAATGTATCTCGTTAGTGTATTATAAAGTTTTTATTTATCAATAATTATTAGCAGTTCAAATATTCATTGCATTCCAAAGTTTGTTGTAACCAGTGTGTTAGATAAGCATGGATAGAAATTGCATATTAAACTGATGTTTGGTAGTTTTTGTTTGGACATAACCGTCTGGTTCCCGGAGAAAGCAGACTTTAGTAAACCGGAGTTCGACAAAACATAATTCTAGTCTAGTCAATGATAGTTTCAGTCAGGATTCGAACTCTATTCTCTCGAATGGTTCGGCTTTGATCGAAGCTTATGAACCTTGAGTTCAACTATAATGTCCTAGTCATTTGCATATGGTGGTGCTACAACAATAATGGGAAGCTTTTTCTCTTGGCTTAATTAGAACAATTTTAACTTGTGTTAGGTACTTGGGCCACTCGAGAAAGGTTATAAGTTATAATCTTAAATTTGTGTTTCTTATTTTGTGCTTTCTTTTGAACACTAATGAATTCGACCTTTCGACTTGTCTGTTTGTATGAAGTTGCCTTCTACTGTGTTGTGCAATGAATGATGCACTGGGACCTACTTTTCTTAATTCAATATATGGGACCTACTTTGAATAGACTTAAACACAATAAGTACATTTCTGTACTAGAACATTGAATATCTTCCACTTAAGTGTTAGTGTTCAGGTATGAATAGGTTATGTTGCTAAGTCGTTTTTGGAAAGCTTTTGCTTAATTGTGAAAATGATGTCATTTCAAGTTTCAACCAATACCACCAAGGAACATAAAAACCACAAAGTCAATTAAAAACGGTAGTTGTTGTGGGATTCATAACCTTAGTCACTAATCATATTTCAGCATGAGGGTGAGGGGTGGGTGAAATAGTACTCCATCCGTCCCAAAATGTAAGCAAAAATTGGTGTACATGTCATCAACTTATGTTGACTCATTTTTGCTTACATTTTGAAACGAAGGAAGTATTACTGTGTTTATCTTTCTCTTCTTAAACATTGATCGATCACAAGATATGATCGTGTGAAATGTTATGTGAGAAGGCCAAGTTTCCATATTTTACATGCAAGAAAAAAGTGGTAGTAAGCTCACAATCCAAGTCTTCCCTTGAGAATGTTGGTTTTCTTAACTAATTGGTATGCATTTATAGGATTGATATCTCTCAATATGTATTTTTCTATATACTCTGACCAAGGATTGAGTCTCCGATCAAATTACTATATCATTCATTCATTTGTGGTATAATCAATATCATGATGGTACATTGATTATTATATCACATTTTAATATTTTATCCTTTAATGATCATTTTAGAGGGGTAAAATCTTAAACATATAGTTATGAATAAATTGAGAAGATAAAGAAACACTTTAAGTCACAAAGAATTTGTAAATCCAAATCATCAAAGACTCAAAGTGTCCTTTTTTTTTAAAGCTAAAACATCTATAGCGCACAATCATGGAGATTACTCATAAATTTGAGGTAATTGATATTTATTTATATGATTGATATCTCTCAACATATATTTTAGGAGCAAAACCATGTGCAAAATGTGGTATAAAAATGTCCATGGATAATAAGTATATTTTATTAAATCCCCTAAAAAAAGTATATTTTATTAAATTGTACGTTTAGGTATCCATTAAGAATCCCATGATTTTGGAGGAGACTTAAAAAATTTCATAGTCCAAATTAGCTTAATTAATCTGTTCATTATTTATTTTTTTTGAAAGAAAATCTATTCATTTTTAAGACGCGTTTTTGAATATACACTCAACTTCTCAATTTCAAATGATAGATAAAATACTGTAATATCTTGTTGTGTATTCTAGAATCTTGATACAATTTCGTTAAAATAACGGTACCAAAATCCTCAATTTTTTTTTTCTTCTAGATACCGTAGAAAATCTCCATTATATCCGATTCCAACGCTTGTTAGCTGATATGTATTTGTCCTAAAGTCTCCCTCCAACAAGATATAGCAGGTTGCAAGGCAGCCCAAGTGACTTAAAGCATGGGGTCATATACCTTATGATATTAAAGAAATAATAATAATACATTAATAATTAGTTTTTTTTTTTTACGGAAATACATTAATAATTAGTTAGAAGCCCAACCTCATGTTAGATAATATTTTTTGGTATAATCTATTTTATTTTTTAGGGTACAAAACATGTTAGGTACTATATAGGTTGTCATGAGAGATGAAATTAAATTAAAACAAGTCTTTCCAGCTTGACATGTCGTTAAAGCTCTATCCAGTATTCCGCAATAACTTGACAAAAAGAAGCTGGAACAAGAATCACTTTTCTCATTCTTCTCATGGTTATACACTTTTTTCTTCTTGTTTTCTGTTTGTCTACTTTTTGCATCCTTTAATTAGTTCATAAATACGTTGTGCTGTCAAAGTGTCTCTTTTGACTTCAAAAGTATGAAGTTTTTAAATTGGACCAAACTTATTTTGTATGTAGTTTTTATATTCGGCCGAACTCATCCTTAAAATATTGGTTTATAATGTAAGAGATGTCTCTCTTTATATATTGGATTACATGCTATTAGTTTATCGCTATCAGATCATCCACTATTTATATATAATCATCAAACCTAATTGTCTTGGACGTGAGAGTGTATGTTATAAAGAGTTCCACTTTAGATGGTAGGAGAAATGAACAATTATTTATAAGTTGAGATAGTTCTCATTTTACAAGACGATTTTGTAAAGTTGTATTATGCTAAATCATGTTAATTATTACTATCAATTTTTTTGGGTCTTTTAATTATTACTATCATACTGTTGGGGTCGGTATACATTTTTTTTGGAGTACATTTGCAGTTTTTCCTTGAATGATACTACATTCATTTTTGCACTTTAAATGTAATTATACTAATTATTTGATGCATGGTAATCCTTGCTAAAGAAAAATGATTTCTATTAGCAAAAAAATAATAATTTTGAAGCATATGGTATTCCAGCGTGATATACTGTTAGCAGAATGAGTCAATGTCACGACACGACAATACTCAATTTTATGAATTATTAAATTATGAGTAAATTTTCAATTTCACCCTTAAATTACAATTCTATCTTTTTTAAACAAATTTCTTTAAAAAAGATGGATACCAAGATATCTTTATCTTTAAAGTTTAGTTGGGATATACATATCATTAAATTATTCAATATCATATCATATTTTTATAATAATTTATTGAAAATTGTACAAAAAAAAAAAATTATTGAAAATTTAAATTAAATTAAATCCTTTATTATAAAAGCTAGACTTGATGAGTTGACATGTTTGCTCTAATCCCTTGCATTTTTCGTCCTAAGCATGTAATTATTGCTAATCTAATCTCCCAACCACACACTTAATCACAACGGTTGATTAACTCTATTTTCAAACTCCCCACCTTCTCTCTCATACAGAAACGTTATAATGACAATTGAAAACAGTTCTAATCATCCTCTTTTTCCCTCTCTAATACGTAATTAATGCTAATCAACTCATTCAACCACTCCCTTCATCTCATCCTAGATCTCATAACCTCATTTTCCTTTCATCTCAGTCGTATTAAATTGCCAATAATATCATTTAATTCTTTAATCATATCTGTTTTGATATGATTAAACGCTATTAAAAGGAGACAAAGGATAATTAAATGATATTATTGGTTAGTTTTCCTTAAATGTATACAAGTTGACTTGCCTTTCATGTGTTTACTCGATCATTATTGGCAGCCCATTTTTAGGCATGTCAGGCGCACCAATATTTATGACATAGAGGGAACTGAAAGTTTGTTTTGATTTATGGCTGAAACCATGCATCTCTATAGTCTTGAATTTTAGTTTAACTTTCAAATCTCATAACAACCCATTTTTTAGCATGTCAGACGCACCAACATTTATGATACAGAGGAAATTGAAATAGTTTTTTTTAAAGCAGAAATCATGCATCTCTATAGTCTTAAGTTTTAGTTTAGCTTTCAAATCTCATACACCACTAATAATGATATTAATTGTAGATATTTTCTCGATACAACATCTTGCATATGATGAACACACAAATTGATTATTAATTTAGTTTTCAGTTAGTAGATGTGAAAATAATTGAGCAAATCGGGTTGATGTTGAGTTTGTAAAATGAAACCACCAAACAAACGCACCAAAATTGCAATGGAAAAAGGTTAATCATAACCAGAATGAGGAAATTTGTACTTGAAGAAAATGTTATATCTGGAAGTAACATTGGCGAAAAAGTTTTCATAACCAGGTTATCTCTTTCACCATCTGATGTTAAAATTCCTTTCAAATTTCAAAGAAGACAATTTCCAATATCTGTTTCATTTGCCATGACAATCAACAGGAGTCAAGGGCAATCACTTAAAAGTGTTGGAATTTATTTGTCGAGTCCTGTGTTATCGCATGGTGAGTTGTACGTTGCAATCTTAAGAGTCACTTCAAAACAAGGATTGAAAATACTAATCGTTGATGGAGATGGAGAAAATACTAATACGACCTCAAATGTTATTTATCACGAAGTCATTCGTAATGTATCTTGATGATTAAAGTTCAAACCATTTTTTATGTATTCTACCATTTCATTTTGTTGCTATTGTTGTCGTAGAAGGGAACATATTTTTAAATTTTGTTAAAACTTCTATTAATTATATATGTTTACATTGTTGCGACTTATTCGGTTAACTTCTTTTCGATAGGACCTGTGCGATAGCATGAGTCAAGAGTCTAATTTTAAATACGGACAACAATATCCAACTAAACTACATTTTTTTTTTAAAGAATCCAACTAAACTACATGATACCTAAGAATTTACCACCTTTAAAATTCTCTTACAAACCATAGTTTTAAGCACTTTGCAAACAACTCAGTAGATTAATTCACCAATGAGAAAATACATATAAGGAGTCCTTTCCCCAAAAACCAAACCTAATTATTTGCACCATAAATTATAAAAATATAGTGAATAGTTTTCAAACTATTCTTAATCTATCGTAAAATAAAAACATTCTTAGGCTCCGTTTGGATTGGCTTATTTTGAGCTTATGTGGGCTTATCTACTCCCATAAGCCTTTTTAAAGGTGTTTGGGTAAATAAATAAAAATAGCTTATCATAGTTTCATAAGCTGCTTATTGCATATTTTAATAAGCCTAAATTTTCAGCTTACCCTCTGGCTTAACAAAGAGCTTATGAATTTATGTAACCTCCTTCGATTCTCTCTGGATCCACTTTTTCAAAACATATATTTTAATTATAATGTTAGTTATCTTTGGCGGAGCATGAGTAACAAAATTGT
>Ga0315914_1003538_pt1 | contig 23692 bp, 12 predicted proteins | sample MpolenodulesMG_FD_203920 | JGI IMG/M metagenome (GOLD analysis project Ga0315914, IMG submission 203920) | Medicago polymorpha root nodule microbial communities from Los Angeles, California, United States - elongated nodules | ecosystem: Host-associated > Plants > Roots > Nodule | place: USA... | reverse complement strand
TACCAAACATAAGAAACAAAAAATATGCATTATTAAAAGGAGAAAACCACATATCTCCATCACTTTCCTCATTTTCTCAATCTGGGCATTTTCTTTGATTTGTTATTTCTCTATTACTTGTTCCTTTATCCTTGCCACATCGGTGTGTGTTTTTCCCTCCATTTTTCTCTTCAAGGACTGTCTCAAATAATCTCCAAACTTGACTTTTTGGTACATCTTGGGGTGTTGAGCATCTATCATATGATGAAATGGCTGAACTTCAACATCATCTTGAGGCAACAAAAATGATGCATGAGAAGTCCTTCTCTTATTCTTATTTGTCATTGCTCTGTGTTCTACACTTTTGAATTTTCCGTTACTCAATATCTGCTCATATTGAACATTGTAGATATATAATTAATTAAGTAACTTTTTTTATAAAAAAAATTAGGAATTAATTAAGCTCAACTACTAGATAATGTACCAAGAAATTTTATTTTATAATTAGTTAATTAACTTTTTTTATAAAGAAATTAAAATGAATTCAGCATATCCTTGTTAACCTTAAACCTAAGTGATTTGTATGAAAAACTAGATAATGTATCAAGGAACATAATCAAGCTCAACTACTATTTAGACCCAAACTTAGAAAAAGGACACAAGAGGTATATTATAAAGATTAGTATGGGGAAAATTGTAATTTGATAAAAGTAACTTACAATTTTCCCCATACTAATATTGAAGATTAGTATGTTTGATTTTAATCATTGAAAATTTGATTAAAGTATTTCAAATTGTGTGTCAATTGAATCATCTTCCACATTTGATAAATTATTCCAATTTTCACTTTTTTTTTCAGGATGAGGGTGATACATTGAGGGATAAGATACAAAAAAAAAAAAAATACCTCTATAACATCTCCAATATTGACAACTATAGCATCTGATATTGGATTAATTGGTACCCACTTTCCTTTGTTTCGAATTTCTAATCCAGACACATCATCATCTTGCATGAGCAAGGTAATGGTGCCTGTGTCAGAATGCGAACTCATACCTAATACTTGCTCTGGTGTGTTGCAAGGAGGGTAATAGTTCACACGTAATGCTTGAATGAATTCTTTATGCAATCCAACAAGAGCATGCTTCTCCAACCCCATAATAATAGACAAAGAACTTAGAAGTTCCTCGCCAACTCTTTTCATTTCACTTGAATATGTCTCTATTATCTCCCTACATTAGGAAATATTTCATCAAAAACACAAAATGTGCATATATTGTTTAAAAACTTATACATGTACATATTTATTTTTATTTCAAATAGGAAATAGTGGTTTATGTTAGTTTTCAGGGTTTCAATTTTGAACCTCTTGGTTATAGTAGCTTGGAACCTTAAATATGTACATAAAATGTCTAAATATTTAAAAAAATTAAAGGCAAATGGAGGAAACTCTATACATGCAGACCGGGGCAGATCCAGAGTTTTGATATTTGTGTGGCTAAATTTCAAATAAACTATATATAGGACGGACACGGTAAAATATCTCTCCCCATATATATATATTGATAAAGTAAAGGATGGACACGTTAAATCCTACAGCAAGATGGTTTCGGTGTGTTAATTTTAACAATAATAATCTGGTGAGGCTATAGCCACACTCAGCCATACGATGGATCCGCCTCTGCATGCAGATACCAAAATCGTATATAATTCTAGATTTAAAATGTAAAAAACACATACTTTAATACATGTGGGGTTTTTGGCCAAAATCGGAGGTTCCTGTACCGATCGGGATAAATGAATAAAATTAGTGCATCTCCCCAATCAAGTGTCTGCTCCTCAGAAACTACATAAGCCTGTCCATAGCCTTGTATGTCGTTTGAGAGCATTGCATATGTTTCCTTCTCTTCTATTGGAAGCTTGAAAAACTCATCTATTGCATCCTTCATTCTCTTTATGAGGTCTTTTTGCACACCATGATCCATTATCTGCATAGGTAGGTATAGATTTGCAATCTTAACAGCACTTGATGAAAACCAAACAAAACTTTAATATACGTTCACAAATATGTCAATGCATTAACCTGACGAAATGATACATGTAGTCTATAATAAAGATCATATGCATCATTAATTTAATAAATCTAAAATGTTGATTTTTGTTTATAACAGTGACCCGGGGGTTTAGTTAGACAAGTCTATGCACAAATTCCCTAAAAATGGTATGTTTTTGTTTGTACATTTATGTGTAACTCACAATTCTATAGTTGATGAATTACCTGAAAGAAACCCCACTCCTTGCATGCAATCTCAAGTTTCAACAACTCCTCCAAGCTCCCATTTGAAAGCTGTGTAAAATCAATTATAGGGATCTCAGAAGAAAGCTGAGGCATGTAGTTTACTTTGTCCATTTCTTCTTGATCCCTCATGTATCTTTTAGGAACTTGCAAGGGATTAATCTTCACCATTTCTTGAACATTTGGAACTGGTAAAGATGGAGCATAAGTGGGTGCTTCCTCCATCTCAATATTATCTTTGTCAAAACTCATTTGCAATTTGTTTGGTGGTGTAGATTGTTAGCTTTGAGATTTGAGAACTTTTTAAGGTCACTACATATATATAAAGTTTGTTTTTTTGTTAGTAAAGAGACTCTTAAGATTGTCTAAAAATAAATATACCTCTACCTAGTCAACGATTAAATCACTTTAGTATATTGCTTTGGATCTATCGAACATATATTGGAATTTCCAGATTAAATAAACTTCAATTGCTTTGTTCAAAAAATAAGCTTCAATTGCTTAGGTAAGCTTGGGATATGAACAAAGTCAGCTCATGTAAAGAAAGCAAAATATTGCAATTTGCAAACATATTTTGTAGTTTATACAAATTAATCTCATAGTCTTACTGCCTTTTTCAAGTGCTATGGTAATGAAAAAGTCAAACTTAATAAAAAGTCAAACTTGCCGTAAGTCAAAATAATCTGAATGGTTTTTTTTTCTAGATTACCTTTGAAAAAGCGTGGGTATTTTTACCCATCAACTAATCAAAATTAGCCACATAAACAAATTTGTAAGTGGAGTCAAAGATAATTTGTTGGTACAACTTAAAAATTTTACTCATGTTTCTTTGATCAAATATTTCATAAATTACCCACAATTTTTAAAGAGAAGCCTAGGTCTAATCAGTTTTGAGACTAATTTCTTAGTTGAGGAAAAAAAAAGTACATACTTCTAGCTAGCCAATTCAATTATTTCCACATGAACGTAGATTAGTTTAGAGTCCTTTTGTCTAAATTGTGTTGGATTATGTATTGTGCTTTTGTAACTTTATCTCATGTAAGGAAAAGGAAAATAGCTTGGTTGCCACATGTTTTAGTTTATACAAAAGAATAATTTAATTAGTTGTCTCTTTCGGTGCTTAGGTATCGGTACTAAAATTAAATTAAATTTGTGAAAATTATTGTGAATGTTTTTGGTGGTTCAGAATATGCTGCAAGTTGTACAGAGTCAGCTGATGTCCGATGAAAAGAAAGGAAAATAGTTAGATTGCAACTTGTTTTGGTTTATTCAAGAAAATATTTATTGTCTCTTTCAAAGGTTTGGTACCCTTAAAATGTGGGAATATAGTTTTTTTTTTCACAAAAACAAAACGAAATTTATTCATTTAAATTGAAATATTACATCATTTAAAATCATTAAACACGTAAAGAATGAATTTGTGAACAAACCTACAACATTCAAGTTAATAGCAAATAATAGCTGGGTGGGGGTGAGGACCATAGAAAAATTGCATGGGTTGACTGGAATTCTATTTGTACTAGTAAAGAGTTTGGAGGTTTAGGGGTGAGGCGGTTGAAGAAATTCAATCTTGCTCTTTTGGGCAAATGGTGTTGGAGGTGCTTGGTGGATAGGGAGGGTCTATGGTTTAAGGTGTTGGCTTCTCGTTATGGTGATGTGAGGGAGCGAGTGCAAGAAGAGGGGAGGGATGGATCGGCCTGGTGGAGGGAGATTGTGAAAATTCGTGAGGGGGTGGGTACCGAGGGAGGGAGTTGGTTTGATGAGAACATTCATATGAAGATTGGAAATGGGGTTAAAACTTTTTTTTGGTCGGATTGTTGGGTGGGGCGGTTCCTCTTAGGGAGAGGTTTAGAAGGTTGTTTGATTTATCTGGTTTTAAGGATCTAGCGGTAGCAGAAATGTACTCCTTAGGTTGGGGTGAAGGAGGTGATGCATGGGTCTGGAGTCGGCGTCTGTTAGATTGGGAGGAGGATTTAGTGAGGGAGTGAAGGTATCTGCTTTCTAATGTTACCTTGCAGGATTTTGTAACATCTGCTTGGCAGTGGCGCCCTAATATTGGTGATGGTTATACTGTGCGTTGTGTGTATCAACTTCTCATGAGGCATGAGATGCAAATCTACGACGTTGTTTCGGATGTTGTTTGGCATAAACATGTTCCTCTAAAGGTCTTAATTTGCGCGTGGCGTCTTCTCCGCAACCGGTGGCCTACAAAGGACAACTTGATGTGTTGTGATGTTATTTCAATTGATTCTCAATTATTTGTGTCAGGATGTGGTGATAATGAATCAGCAAATCATCTTTTAATTCATTGTCCTACATTTGGTTCTCTTTGGCAATATGAAAGGCTTGGATTGGTGTGTACTTTGTGGATCCCCAACACATTTTCGATCATTTTACACAATTTGCTTATTCTTCGGGTGGTTTTAAACCATGGCGTCCTTTTTTGCAACTTATCTGGCTTTGTAGTGTTTGGGTGGTTTGGAATGAAAGGAACCACGAGCTCTTCTCTAATAAAGCTAAATCGAGTGGAAAAAGTAAAATTTTGCTCCTTAGATTGGCTGAAAGCTATCAGTGTCTGTTTTCCTTTTGATTATCATATGTGGGGGCAACAACCCCTTACTTGTTTGGGTATAGGTTGACTGTCGTTTTATCTTGTTTCCTCATGATACTATGTTGTAACTTTGATTTGCTCTTCTATGCAAACCTTGTGCTAGGGAGTAGCTTTTTTCCCTTGTGGTAATATGTCTCATTTTGGCTTGTTCAAAAAAAAAAATAGCAAACAACGGCAAAATGTCTACAAATACTATATGATAAAATTAAAGTGACAGGAGCCTACGGATCTGCAACATTGAAGTTCAAGTTATTGGTTGAATAACTGATCTTTCAATAAAAAAACAAAATTAAAACCGCAGCAAGAAGGAAAATCAAACAACGTCGTACAAGGTGATGAACAACACAACGCCGCACTTAGACAATGAAATCATGAAGGACAAAACTAGATCTATGTAAGAATAACTTATTTAGATTGAAATAGAGAGAAAAAGATGAAAAGGTGATTTCAGATCAAAAATTGACCCAATACCACACCCTCTCAATGAAGAGAATGGAAGAGTTTGATATCTAACCGTTAATTTTAACTTCAAATGTCTAAAGTGGAACACAAACAATGTTGGTCCACCATAGATTTTATTAATTCTTTTAATTTTAACCATTGGATCTTTTTTATCAAAAAAGTGAATATTGGATCATGAAGTCCATCATATCTTACGATATACCATCAAGAGCTAATTTTTTTCTCCATTTCTTCATCTTCTTCCTCATCGTCATACCATCTTCATCATCAAACTTCTTAAAAAATCCAAAACAAAATACAAAAAAAAAACATAAAATTTATACATTTAAACTCTTTAATCAATCTCAATCAAAATCAAAAATCTTGGAAGATCCAAAACCTTAACTCCTCTAATTGGTATGTATTTTCACCTTAAACATATTAGAGTATTCTTGGAGCTTCTCGTAGGCAGCTCCACTTAATAGCTCATCTATTGTAATTCATGTTTACATACGTGAACAATATTTAAACATTGTAACTTTTCAATTATATATTTTGAAAATTCTATCACAAATGCCAAAACCTTACACACTATTGATCTTTACCTTACATACATAGGGTTTTGCAGTTGGAAAAAAAAAGTTTTGCAAAGAGTTTATACATTATTCAAGTGCACAAAAGTTTGGAGTATGTTCTTCTCAAGATTTCATATTTGATTCTCTTTGATGCTAATTTTAGTAGATTAATTTAACTTATTCAAAAATAGAAAGGTTGAATTTTCTCTTCTAAATAAATTTTTAATTCTTTTTTTATTTGTTAAATAAATCTTTACTCTGTTTTCCCCTTTATAGGAGTGTGTATGGGATAGCAAAACCACTAAGAAGGGACTTCTTAGAATTTCATGAGTCTTAATTGGTTGTTGGATATTTCATAATCGATTACGTACCTTACAATTTATTTTTTGGAGTTTTATGAAGAAAACGGTACTATCACTGTGGTATAATGAAGACATTCCTTTCCTTCTTTCCTAATTTTACATTGAAAAAAGTGCATATCTATTGTGGAATCTTCAATTTGACCACTTTCTCATTGGAGAGGACAGAAAAATTGATAACAAAACATTGAAGCCATACCACATCTATTGAGCTTCTGGAATAACCCAATCTAAAAGCAATGATACCACAAATTAAGCCAAAAGTTTTGCACATATAATAAAGTGGATATAATGTTCAATGGATTTTCACTATATTGCATGAGACTTTTTATCTTAAAGAAAAAATTGAGAGATTAATTTACTAGTTGCGTTAAGAGTTTAACATTAGATAAAATTTTAATGGAAAGTGACTTTATAAGTGAGAGACATCTTTCTCGCTCAACAAGTGATATCCAAGATCTCAGGCGTTCTCCAAGGACGCGCAATTGGTAAAAGTTACATCTACCGTTAGGCCATGTAAAAGAATGTGATATAACAACAACATATATTGTATATAATTAATAGTTTCAGTCTGGTATATGAAGAAAAAAAATGAGTAATATTCCGGTGTAGCTATAGTCACACTCAACTATACGGTGGGTCCGTCCCTGCGTAAAACTATTTTTTTTTCATGAGCAAAAAGCTCTCAATCATGAAAGCTTGAACTTGTAGCTGTGAGTTAAAAGATTACTAATGCCAAAAAAAGAACAGACATTAAATGTTCCTAAGTAAACTAAATTTAACTGCACAAATACCAAATCTTCATAAGTATATAGAGAATAGAGTAAATTTCTATTTATTATCAATCTATCCTTGTTTTAAACTATAATGATCAAGAACAATAACTATTCAAGAACATGAAAAAAACTTAAAAACATAACTATGGAAATTAAAAACAGAAGAAATACTAAAATATTTAGTTCTTCACTATGACTAAAATAAAACATAATCTTTGCAATTTTTTGACAGCAGCTTCTTCAACTTCATTTCGGCATCCGAATTCCGGTTACTGCGGCGGAGGACAAAAGGTGATAACATACCTTGGAGCCCTGCATCTATTAAGACTACTAGTATCATCATAAGCATAACTATAAGCCTTAGGGCAAATAGCCTTAAAGAGGTTAGCAAAAAGTGTAGGTTTACAAGTTTTAGGATCAGAATAATCTCCAGTGCAACAATATTTAGCAGATTGCATAGCCAAACAAGCACTTTTACAACCAACCACTTTCCCATTTCTCTTCACTTCAAGTGCTGATGGACAACAAACATTCAAATCAACTTCACAAGAAGCTATGCCACAACCTATTCCACCACCAATAGGTTTCATTGAAACAGGTAAATTGAAACCATCAACTAAACTCACATCATAGAAATGTAATGGTGAAGATGAGGATCCTAGTGTCATTTCAACAACTGTTGCTGGTGGAACTCCTCCTAGTCCTGCACATTGTAGTTTACCAAAGCAATCACCTGTTAGACAGTGGCCGTTTCCGTCGTTGTCGAAAGTGCAACCTTGTCTTCCCCAAATTCTTCCTGACCATTTTTCTTGTACATCTAATACTACTTCGTCGCCGCTACCTAGATGAAATCCACCATCTTTTGGTGTTTGTTGCCCTGATCCTCCTAGTATTCCTGGCCATACACTTTCTCCACAATTGTTCACTAGAATTAGTTGAGCACCATCTGCATCAAACAATAGATAAATGTTTAGAAATGTAACATTTAATACTAAAGATTCTTAGATAGCAACATATAAGAGCATTTCTGTGAGTAGTTGGTAAAAAAGGTTGATATTTTAAACATCTATGATTTGTTATGTATGTGCATAAAATATCAACTATTGATTCGTTTATCAACGGATGATATTACTTACTTTACTCTTCAAGGTAAATTGTTCTTCACTTTAGAGAACTATGATCAGTCATGGCCGTCATCCCGAGAGTTGAACCTAGGACCTCAAGGATTATACCACCGAGCTCAAGGATCATGTTTTCAGCGTTGCACATTTTACAACGCTACCAGTATATATCTATATTTTACATGCATTATACATTAAAAAATATATTTTGGACCCCAAAATTTTGGAGGTCCAACACTATAGAGCTGTTTGCACATCCATAGAGACGGCCCTGTAACTAGTCAGACATAATCTTATACTCTTAAAACTAACTAATAAACAGACACATGAGACTCTTGGCCGTTGGCTTAATCTAATGGTTCACATTTGAGCTAGACAGAATTACAGCACTACAAGAGGATTTGTATGGTCTAAAAAAATATAATTTTGCTATACTAAGTGTATTAAAATTCTTGTGGACATTTATTACAAATAGAAAAATAATCAATGTGGAAGAAGTGTTACCTATGAGTATGATGGAGCAAAAGACCACCAAGTAGTAGAGAAGTGTGGAAGTTCTTGACATAGTTTCAGTTCAATTTTCAATCTGATCTAGTAAAAGATAAAGAGGTAATGCTACCTATTATATAGTGCATAAATGACAGTGTGTGACAAGTGCTAACTTTTTCTATATAAAAAAGCACAAGACGGTTTTGTAACTTCCATCTGTGACCATCACTAAGCTTTTCCCTTTATTTTCTAGCCTTACTTTCACCTTTCTCTTTCATAATAACATAGGAGCATATATGCATTGCTTCTTCCTGGAGATTTCTTTTTCAAGTAAATGTTTCACTAAAATAATAAAATAGTTAACATAGCTATAAGCTATTTAAATAATTTGGATTTTTTTTTTAGACAACTTGCTAGAAAAATAAAGCAATAAAGAAGTATGTACCATGTGAAATGAACTTTAGTTGGATTAGGGAATGTTCTTATCATAAACTTAAATAATATAGTATTAATTTCCAATAGAAAATTAATTAATACTAAACAATTTTTGGTTTATGGCATCAGTAATATCTGATTCTATCTTAAAATGGAAAGGCACATAGCACACGTTATAAGATATTATGCCTTCTACTTTTTAAGCCTTGTAGCTTAAGATTTTCTTTTATTCTTAATGACACTTATGAGTATAATTTTTTTTAGAAGAAACTTATGAGTATAATTTAAAAATTAAACAAGGTTGCATATAAAGCTTGATTAGAAGTGTAAACAGTAGTATTGCATATGTACTTTTGTTACAATAGTATTGGATATGTCTTCAACCAAAGAAATTAAGTTAAGTTATCTTAACTTTTTGTCTTAATGTAGTTTTTTTATATAATTTTGTGTCAAATTAGTCATCTACGTTGAAAATAGTTATACTGTTGAACGATTTCAATTTCTCATTTGATTTCGTTACAAATTTGTGAACATGATCATAAAGAAAAACAAATTACATCATCAGCCTATCCAAATCCAAATAGGATTCAAATTAAATCAAAATAGGCTTATGAATTGATTCAAGTGAAGCAAGAAAAGTGTTATCTAGGACAAAAACAAGATGTTTAGAGTTGGGCTTTCGTTTGAGTTTCATATACATTTATTTTCTAATAACCAAAAATAAATAAATTAGAGGAGCATATATATTTAAAAAGTTAGAAGTCCCATATTGAACAATTTTGGATGCTTTTGATTCTTTATATACTAATGTCCAATAATTGTTTATAAAAAAAAGTTATAGAAAAGATTTTTCATGAAATTGTAATGAGTGTTTGGGTATTCATATCTAAATGAAATGATTATTTGAATTCTCTTTATTAATATTATAAAAAGTCTACTCTTTTTAGCTTTTTGTTTTGTTTGAATTCACCTTAAAGGTGAATAAGTGGGGTGTCCAGGGGTTCGAACCCTGACCCTTGTATATATTATGCATTATCTCTTACCAAGTAAGTTAAGTTCACGGGGACCTGTTCTTTTTAACTTTACTAGTCTATTTCTTGTGAAATATATAAAGTTATTTTTCGTGTTATACTTTATTTTTTGTGATATATTAATCATAAAACTCTAACGTCAAGCTGAGAACGTTAGCATGTCTGTTTTTCCTGCTTTTATTGGCAATAATTGATAAAAATGGATAAAACTAATTAAATGAAGAATAAAATTGAAATTGAAATTGAAAATGTTACATCAAAACACAATATTTTTTATATAATGCCAAAAGAACATGTTTTCCATAGTTGCAATATTGTTACTATTGTTGTGAAATGTTCATGTGGCTAATTCCTATTTTAATGAAATTTAACAAAAAAAATTGTTTTTTTTTAGGGGTTAACAAATTTTTAGTTGATAATTTAAATAATATACTAAAAATGATAAAATAATTTAAATGAAAGATAATATAGAAGAAAAAGTTTGTCCTAAAATAGTATATTCCGTTTATATATATTGGTATAGATATAATGTATACATCTCAAAAATAATAAAAGAAAAAGACGGCTCAGATTAGAACATGTAATTCATTCAAGGAACTATTATTTTTTTCATTGCAGCTAATACACTAATAATATGTAAAAATTAAATATGATAGGTGAGATTAGGGATGTCAATGGGTATCCGCGGGTACGGGTAGTATGATATCCGTCCCCGCCCCGTTGGATAAATATGGTACTCGTACCCGTCCCCATATCCGTGCGGGTATCTCTATACGGATAATCCACGAGTATTTAGATACCAACGGATATCCGCGGGTACCCATGGATTTTTTATTTTATTTTTTACACAAAAAAATTCAACTTTTAATTACCTGTAAAATTCAACTTTTAAAGATCCATACATAAGATATTCCATTCAAATTTCATAATCCATACCATAACCATAATCCAACAAAAATTGTGAAGTAAAATAAAAGATAAAAACATCCAAAATCCACATCCAAACTCACATATATATATATATAGACACACACACATATATGGATATTTTAGTATTTATATGATTTATTAACGGGTACGGATACCCGCGGCCACGGGCATCATATCCGTGTCCCTGTCCATAAAATAACGGGTAGCTAAATACCCGTTTATTATATCCGCGGGTACCCGTTTAGCTACCCGCCCCGTGCCCATGACGGATTTTATCCGCGCATACCCGCAGGCACGGATTTTTTTGCCACCCCTAGGTGAGATAACTATCCAATGCAAGAATAAAAGGAATGTATGTAATTTGTTGAGATATTTATGTCAAATAAAAAAACTAGTTTTGAAAAATATTTTTTATTTTATTTTTGTAGACAAAAAGTGGAGAAGCAACAACTACTACAACCAAATATATAGATAAAAGCAAAACAATTAAAGAAGGGGGAGATGAGGACTAGACCAAAACCCCCTCAGTTAACAGTAAACCTAAAGTTAGACCATCCTTACTTGTTTTTTTACAAAGGAATCCCTGAGAGGATTTGGGCCAGTAAGTCAAACAGTCAATTTGTTTTTAAGCAAAGGAAGCTTGCCAAAGAAGCAAGCCCCTAGAAAATATATTGATAGTCAAAAAAGACGAACAAAAAGAGGGGGGACAAACAACCAAAAGCCTCCAAGATTAACAAAACCTAAAATAAGGTAAACCTAACCTATTTCTAGTGAAATCAACTCCAATTTGTTGAGGAAGATGATTCCACCAGAAATAGGTATTCAAACTAAGCCCAATATTTGCCAATTGATTAGCACAATGGTTCCCTTCCCTATAAACATGAGTTGCAAAAAAAGACATTGAAGATATTAAATGTAAACAGTTTTCCCATATGTTTCTTAGTTGCCAAGGAACAATCTTCTTAGATTCAAAAGCCAAAGTTACCAACACTGAATCAGTTTCCAACCATATGTGATTCCAACCTCTTTGATGAGCCAGTTCGATAGCAAACGGTCAATTGATCTAAAGATAATCCAATGTTTACAAGATTATCTGCACATTGATTACCTTATATATATATTTTTAGTGTATCTTTTTGAATATTTTTACAAATATACCCTCATAAAAATTGTGAAGTATTAAATACACCCACTAATATTAAAAAGACAATCAATAAATAAGGGGTAGAAAAGTCTTTTAGACAATAACTACACCTAAATGGTTGTGATATTTTCTTATAAATAGGACCCCAAAAAAAATTGAAAATTTTCTTATATATAGGACCGGATGGAGTATATTCTTAAGGGGAATCGTCGACATGAGAGAATACTAAAATCTAGACCATTAAATAAAGAGTTTTGCTAACAAAACAAAGTTTTCAATGTGTTGAATGCATTATTCCCATGCCCCCCTATTTAGTGGTATAAATGGATCTCACACAATATTTTGTATCACGCTTTTCAATTATTTAAACAACTAAACTATATTTTTTTCTAATAATCGTATCAGAACTCTAAAATAGATCTCACTAATCTCGCAGTATACTCCAAATATATATATTTTACATTAGTATATAAAATGTATAATTGAAACAAATTAATTCAATTATATCAAAATGCATTAAAAAGAAAATAATATATATTTAAAATAAGTCAAAATATCCAAATAAATAAAGAAAACTAAATTAAAAATATATTGAATAACGTATTATGTATTTCTGTAAAAAAAAAAAAAAAAGGGCAACAATATGCACTTTATGTTATACTATTTTTTTTTAATTAAAAAAGATGTAGAAAATGGATGGCTCTACAAGGCAACGGTGGTAATGAGCCGTATTTAGCTTATGTCTCAAATATCCAATATACTTTGACAAAATGGTATAGGCAACTGTGAAGCCAATCAATATTTTGCCCGATATTTATGCTCTTAAGAGTATTCTATTGAATTGAAATTTTAAGAGATTTTAAAAGACAATTTGATAATAAAAGAATTTTGTAATATTCAATCATGACTTTTTTAATGCTAAATAGGAGAATACTATGAGTTATTTATGGAGAAGTATCCTTCACGCCAGATGGATTTTAAAGAAAGACTACTATTAGACTTTAGACTGTGCAATGAAGAAAACATCAAATGTTGGAAAGAAACTAGCTTCTAGATCAAAATGGAAAGGCTATAGGGAGAGAAGCAATCCTGCTGCTACTATGGTGATTATGCCTTTGGTACCTATTTTCTTGTGATGGCAGTGTTTGGATGCTTCAAAAGGTGCACTTCGACACTCCGTCCTTTAGAAGGAGCTCGAGAGGAGCCGGAGACGGATAAGGAGTTGAAGGACCAGAGAGATTATTATGAGAAACATTGAATAAACTATAAGATTATTCATTGAGAAATCAAGCTCTTGAAGATTTGAAATGTTTCCAATTTTGAGGAATGTGACCACTAAATTGGTTACGACTATGAGAAATCTCTCGGTTTCCTTAAATTAGTAAATTACCTAAAGAAGCAGGAATGCTTGCAAACAAGAAATTATGATCCAAGAAAAGATTTTGAAGCCTAAGGAATCCAAGAAAAAGCTACTACCCCGTGAGTTAAGAATAGAACTTGAGAGATCTGTGTTGAAGAGATATGAAAGTGAAAGAATTAAAAATATTTAAGCTAGTTTGTATTGGACAAAAAAATGAATTGAAGCTCAGGTTGAAGCCAATAAAGGTATTTTATTTTATCTTTAGAGAAGCATATATATTTAAAAAGTTAGAAGTCCCGTATTGAACAATTTTGTGTGGTTTTGATTCTTTATATACTAATGTCCAATAATGGTTTATAAAAAAAATGATAGGAAGAGATTTTTCATGAAATTATCGGGGGTGTTTTGTCAATGAATAATTGAATTCTCTTTGATAATATTATATAAAGTTTATTCTTTTTAACTTTACTAGCCTATTTCGTGTGAAATATATAAGATTATTTTTCGTGTTATACTTTATTTTTTGTGATATTAATTATAAAAATCTAGCGTCAATACGGGATGTCTGTCTTTAAGTTTTCATTGTAAAAAATTGATAAAATGGGTAAAACTAATAAAATGAAGGATAAAATTGAAATAAAAAATGTTATATCCAAACACAATATTTTTTTTCTATAATGTCAAAAGAAAATGTTTTTCTTAGTTGCAATATTGTCGTGAAATGTTCATCCTATTGTTGTGGCTAACTCCTATTTTAATGAGATTTAACAAACAAAAAAAATAGTGGTTAACAAATTTTTAATTGATAGGTTAAATAATATAATAAAAATGATAAAATAGTTTAAATGATAAATAAAAATGGAAGAAAAATTTCATCCCAACATAGTTTATTCCATTTATATATTGGTATAGATATAGATGTATATATCTATAATAAAAAAAATGATTCCATTAAATGAACTATCCAATTGCAGCTAATACTCTAAAAATATGTAAAAAGTAAATATGATAGGTGAGATGACTATCCAATGCAAGAACAAAAATAATGTATGTGGTTTGTTGAGATATCTATATCAAATAAAAAAACTAGTTTTGAAAAATAGATTTTTTTTATATTTTTAGACAAAAAGTAGAGTAGCAACAACTACTACCCCCTCGGTTAATAGTAAACCTAAAGTTAGGCCATCCTAACTTGTTCTTTACGAAGGAAATCCCTACGAGGATTTGGGACAGTATGTCAAACAGTCCATTAATCTAAAGATAATCCAATGTTTATAAAACTATCTGCACATTGGTTACTTGTCAGAGAGTCATTTGCAATAATACAATATATGGAGCTTATCCAACTTATCTTCTTGCAATTGAACTTATTTGGTTTCTTGAATACCAAATAGCATTCATAACGTTGATAATAGCATAATTTAAGACCAATTTGCACCGTAAATTAAAGAATTTTCCACAGATGGACCAAATGTCTTGCATAGATTGAAAATGAAGAGTAGTGTTCACTGTTCAGCATAGTTGAGAGCCAACACCAAATATTCACAACATAAGGACACTCAAAAAATAGATGAAAGGAAGATTCCACATTTCTGTTGAAAGAGATTTTCATCTGTTGGAAGCTTGTCTAACATTAACCTCTAAACTAAAACAATTTTTGAAGGAGGGACATCCTTATTCCAAACACATTTGGTCTAAGGTAAATAGAAGAGTAAAGATCCTCTCCATTTATAAAAGTAAATAGAAATTGTCATTTAGAAAAAGATACATATAAAAAATAGGTTTTGGGTCATAACACCAAATGGATCATACCATCATTAATTATTTTTTTTACTTTTTATATGTCTGTATCTCTCTAAATAGAAATAAATAGAATTATAAATGGAGAAAATCCTAACCCTGTTTAGAGTGTCTGTGTTGGTGGGTTTGTTCTTAAAATCATACACTTGTCATCAAACTAAATACTACAAATTTTGATCGCATTGGTTCAGATTCGACCAAAAATAAAAATAAAAACCCAAACAAAACAACTTAGTTTAAGTTAGATTACCAAGCCTAACTACGAATGATATTATTACATGTGATTTTAAAGAGTGAAATGAAATAAAAAACAAATAAACCATCAAATTGATTCATGTCTTTGGAAGTCATTTTTAAATTAATCTCTAATTTTATTAATATTCTAAACTAGTTTATGTAATTGTCAAATATTTTTCAATTAGGCCCCTCATCATCTTAACAAAAACATAAAGACAAAAACTTAATTAAAAAACTTTTAAAAAAAACATAGACTAATTTAAAATATTAATAGAGTTAGAGAATAAACCGAGAGTAGCTTAATGAGATCAATTGACGAGTTTACTTAAAAAAAAACTATATATTAATTTTTTTTTTTACATAAATGAATTGGTCTTTTTTTTTTTTTAATTTTTTTTTTACAAATGGTCTTTGTTGTATTGTACCAAAACACTAGCTCAACCTAAGAATTTGCCACACCTAAACAAAGCAACAAACTCATTTGAATCAATCCTAAGCCTGGGGGAAGAAACTCGTCTTCTTCTAAACCCTCACTCTAAACCCATTTCAATCGCATCACATTCCTAACACACCATTTCTTCTCTCAAACCCTTCACTCCTTTAACCAACAATGTTCCGCATCGCTTCAAAACTCTCATCAAGAGTCTCTCCAAGAGCTCTTGTTTCTCTATCATCAAAACCCTCCCCCATTTCGTTCAGATCATTCAACACTGGCTTGGCGTTGGACAAAAGCTTAGCTGTTGATGATGTTGTTCGGATGAGTGAATATGCTTTGAGACAAGCTAGGTCTGAAAAATCAGGTCAGAAAAAAATTCAATTTTTTTGATCAAAATTTGGTTTTTTGATAACCCTTTTGTTTGTTTTGTTCAAAATTAGGTTTTGTGATGACCCATTTGTGTGTTTTATTCAAAGTTAACGTTTTTTTTGTTTTTTTTATGACCCTTTTGTGTGTTTTGTTGAAAGCTAACATCTTTTTTGGTTTGTTTGTTTTTGTGTGAATAGTTGGATCGTATGGTATGGGTTATTTGGTGTTGAAGCATTGTCTTACAACTGAGTTAACTGAAGGAAATGACCCAAAACATGAGAATTCCAAAGGAATTGCTTTGCTCACTATGTCGACATTGTTTAGTGAGAGGTTATTTTTTTGAGATTGGTCTCTTAATTTTCATTTTTGAGCTAAATTTTGTGGCTGGTTGTTAAAACTCATTAGATATATGTTTTTCATTTAATTTTGTTAGAGGAGATTATGATGATGCAATTGAGCAGCTCAATGGTGTTCAAGAATTGAGTAATTCTTACTTGGGAATCAGAGGTAAATTCTTTTGAACATCTTTTGTTGTTTACTGCATTCGCTAGAGTTTTTGTTTTTATTTTTAGTGAGAATTCTTTTTCTGTGTTTTTTAAGTTGTATCTTGGTTTCTTGTTGTAGTTGCTGCTTATGAAGCTCAGGCAGGACTTCATCTAGAGTTGGAACAGGTTGATATCTGTCAGTCGATGTAAATTACTTGGCTGCCTTTTTACAGAACAATTGTGTTTATTTACATATTTTTTCAAACATAGGATGATATGGCATCTGCGGTGGCTGATAAATGTATTGAGCTTGTGGAGAACGAGAAAACAGAAGATTATGAAGCTCTAAATGTCCGTGCTAGAGCGATTAAAGGGCTGGTTGAACTTGTGAAGGGAGATATTAAGTCAGGTAGTGCTAAAAGCTAATTGCCTATTTGTTTTCAATTTATTGCTTATTTGTGATGAGTGCTTATTATGTATGCTCCTGTTGCAGCTGATCCTTTCTTTGACAAATCTCTCCGCACCAAGCTATGCGATGGTAACTTTCTTTCTGTGGTACTGTATCAGTCATTCTTCGACTGTGAATTGATGTTTTGTAAATTTTAATGTAGGCACTGCTGCTCTTTCTTATGCGGAGTTCCAACAAACTAGGCAGAACTACTCAATGGCAAAAGAGATTTACCAGAATGTTTTAGAAGGAGCCAATGCACTTAAAGAGAGGGGCAATGTATACTTAGGAGGTGGTAACATGAGCATGGAGGGTTTAATGATGCAAGCCATGTGTGCTTTAGGACAGCTTGAATCACATTTGGGGTAGGCTTCATGGTTTTTGTATGGTTTTCCTTACCAAATGTTCGTTTTTAATTTTTATGTCGCCATACGTGTTATATCACTAATAATTAATAACTTCTTCTGTTTTAGGAACTTCCGTAATGCAGAGGAACATTTGACAAAGGCACTGACTAAGGCAGATCAGATCTATGGTGACTTGTCTATTCTTTTGATCTGTTACTGTTGCCTGAACTCAATTTAAAAGTTCATACTGCATTATCACTGAGCCTGGTTGTGGCATATTGTTCCTAATATCTTGTTCTGTATTTGTTGCAGGCGAAAAACATCCCAAGCTGGGTGTTGTCTTAACAAACATGGCTCTTATGTATAGGCGTAAAGCGATTGAGCAGAAGTCAAGTTCGCTTGTGGTTCAAGAGGTTAGAACTCTGAATGTTGAGTTTTTAACGAATATAGTTTGTTAAAAACATCTAGTGATAGTGAAACCCCATTTGTTTTATGATAGATTTTTTTTCCAAAATTGTTAAAGCGGGATTTTAAACTAATAAGTTTGTTAGGACTGAAAATGTGAATGTGGGACCAAAAGGGCAAATGGTACAGCAGTTGCCCAAGCACACTGTGCATAATTTTATTAGGAAAATATAGGAATGTGGAGCGTGGAATGCGACTTGGCAGAGGGGGAGTCTATTGTGTGACTTGGTTCGGATATAAGGAAATGTGAGGAGAGAGGGGTATCATTCATCATCTTTTCAGTTAGAAACTGTTAATATTAAAAATCTTTAGATATTCCTTTAATGTATAACTCCCTAGATTGATTGTTATTACTCCTGGAGTATGCAACTTCCTAGGCTAGTGCTTACTCATTAAGCATTCAATGTATTTATTGTAAAACATAAATACAAGGCGTGTGATCTTATTATAGACGCGCAGAATACACACGGAGTTCACATATATTTACAGAAACCTTGTGGTTTGGTCAGAGAGAGGAGTGCCTCTTCTCTGAGGATCTTTGGCTTTTGTGGGGGGGGGGGGGTTATATTATAGGGATTTAGTTCTGTAATACAAATATTTTCAATCAATATTATAACATTAAAACTAAGAATGTCTTGTCCCCGTGAGCTGGGCTCAGTTGGTAGTGACATTGCATTATATATGCAAGGTCTGGGGTTCGAACCCCGGACTCCCCACTTATTCACCTTAAAAAGGTGAGTTTCTAGCCACTAGGCTATTAGACAAAAAAAAAAAAAAGCTAATAATGTCTCACTTGAACTCTATAGCATTGCCATGCTTCTTTTGATGCCCCACCTTTAATTTTTCTTTCAATTCAATTAGTAATTGTAACTGGAAAATCATTGACAGGGTCTCTACAGAAGAATTTCAGAGATTTTGAAGTTCCCACCACCTGAAACTGAATCCGAAGGTAATATTATTGTGCTGCTTGGACCTTATGCCTACTTATCTATATCTATAAGATAGTTACACAATGAGTCAGGGTTATCAATTGTATTCTATAGCAGCAGTGAATTATGGTTGGTGGCCGCTTACATATCTCAGTCTGTAGAGCGTTATTTTACTGTGCTGTTGTGATTCATCGCCACAACCATGTCCGTTTGGGACTTTTCAACACATTTTTTTTTAGATTTTCATCATTCCCTGGCATTTGGTGTCAGATAATTGGAAACCGTCCTCAATCCCAACACACACACAAGCTTCTTAGTCCCTAGTTTACTCAGACTAATCATACTCAATCCCCTGTTGTTCTTTTTTTCTAGATTAGGTTTTTAACTACGAGTGTCTTTAATTTAAGGAAGCTTTTATATTTCAGAGCTTTTTTTTTTTACAGAAAGCATAAAGTATTTATGTTAGATATATAATCTTCAGTATATCAGCCCTCTCATCATGTGTTATCTCTCAACAGCGTTTTTTAAGGGTCTATTATACGGATTTATTTCATTATTGAAACCTAACTTTCTTTGTGTAGGTGCTGCTGCTGCTGCTAAACCGACGGTAAAGAGAAATGATATAGTGGCTCTTGCAAGCGGTATGATGAATTCTTTGATCCTTTATAATCTATGATGACTGTATTATCGATGAGTGATAATTATGCATGTCAGAATGAATGTACAAATAAAATGATTTCTTAAATCAAGTAGAATTTCTCTTTCATAAATATCAAATGGTAACAGTTATAGCCACTACAGGTCGATATATATCTTACTGGATATGGTATTGGAGAAATGCTTAGGTGTGAATTGCGTACTATATGTAATTCAGATTGCCTACAAGCATAAAGACATGCTTTAGTAATGTGGCTCATACAATGTTCCATTCGTTTCCCGGTGAAACACCATTTTAGTCTGAAATTTCAGGGGTCAAACAATTTGGTTTTTGAAATTAACAAAATTCCAAAAGATCATTAAATTGAAAATCCTGGATCAAGTTAGTCATTTTGGGTTGGTTACTTTAGTCCCTAGAATTTTCTTGAATAAAATAATGTGATTGAGAAATTTTAAATTTCACTGAACATTTTAAAATGTTAATTTTAGAGCCTAAATCACCTGATCTATACAATTTCCAGACTAAATAAATTATTCACTATTTTGTGGAGTGCCTATGTTAGGTGGTGGTTACTGAAAATTTCCTGGTGGCTTAATCAGTTAATATTTTGATGTTGTATAATGAATGGGAATTTTTAAATTTATTGCTCTATATTCGTATGACATCATCCATGACAGTGATTCTATTTATGATGTGTTCAACTCTAAGGCTCATTGTATGCATGCTGGTAACTTAATCCTGACAAGTCTTGGATTTTGACGTTGAAATTGACTAGTTGCTTGATATTATAGGTGGGTATGCAGAACTACTCAGTGTCCAAGAAAATCGACAGAGTGAAGGAGAAAAGATGAAAAAATTATCCGACTCTCTATGGAAAAACAGCAGGATGTCTCTTGATGATTTTCTAGGAAATACTGAAGCAAGTATATGTCCGGTTGTTGATGCTCGTATTTCCAGGATTCTGTGAATTGATCCATCTTTTGCTTCTTATCTTGCTGCTGAAGGTTTAGGTTGGAGAATTGATTAATGAAAAAACTGAGCTAATTTTGTTGAAAATTAGTTCATAGTGAGTGCTTCTTGTAGTTAAAATGTTATGCTGGCATATACTATGGTATCGATTGTCATGTACAGAACATTTCTAAGGCGTATGATGACACGAAAAGTGGTGACTATGGTGAAGCAGCAGATAAATTCTTTTTGGAAGTAGTAATATCCATTGTTGGATATATTAGTACTTCAATCAATGGATTAGGTTTATTATTGAGAACTTGTTAAAAGTCAAAATTTCAGACTAAGTCATGACCATATTTAATTTACCAGTTGCAATGAAAATTGCAGTGTAGTCCTCTGAAATTTGAGGGGCTGCTATTTTTTTTTTGAGTCACTTTAGACAAAAACAAGTGATCTTTTTTGTATTTGTAAAAAAATTGATCATTTTTGTAATTAGAGGGGTGAATAGGTTAGACTTTGCTAAATAGAATAGGTCTATTTTAAAAATAAAAAAAATTAACTTTGGTCTATTATGTATTCAAGCCTTTAATCTTTAATTTAAGTTTAATGTAACTTTTTTAAAACTTTGGTCTAACCTAACAGCCTCTCTTTGAAAGCTGATTGAGTTAAAATTATAAGGTGAACACAGTGGTATCCATAAAGTTTGGTTTGGTAGGTAAGAAACCAATAACAAATTCAGCAACCAATAAAAATACATATCATAATAAACATGGTGTTGGGATCCCTCTCATGGAAAAGTACTAGAGTTCGATTCTTAGTCACCTATTTAATAGACAATCCCTTTATGTATAAATTGAAGGAATGTCTTGCTGCCTACTCAAAAAATTGGGTCATAGCAAGTTCAAAATATCTAAGTTGTAATGACCTAATTTCTTTTTTAAGGTGGATGATGCACACTTTAAAGGAACTAAATTAATTTTTGTTTAAAGTGTTGTTTTCATTGGTGACATCCTCTTATCTATTTTACTTACATTTGGAGTTTTATCTTATTTAGGAGTAGGCTTACATGTGTTGCTAGACCTTATCATAAAATAGGCTTTCAGGCTTCATCAGACCTTTAAAAAGGCCAGGCCAGACCTCGAAAATGAACCTATGACGGATTATAGGTCAGATTCAGACCTATAATTTTTAAAGTAGACCAGGCTTAGGCCTTACAAAGCCCGGCCCGGTCTAGCCCATTTCCACCCCTAGAAACGAGTTTATATTTCTTGTGTAATGAACCTCTTGCTTAATTAAAGCTAAGAACTTTAAGATAGTCATGAGGGATATCCATGAAGACAACGTCAAACCTGAAGAATCCAAGGATGAACGTTCATGGAACTTGAAAGTGATGGATATGAATGAAGACGAAGTTGAACTAGAAAGTGAATGTCTCGAGCACCATGTGAGTGATTGCACCACCACCAAACCGCAACCACAAACCATGAGATACCCACTAAATCAACTCCATAAGACCTTACACTCCAAATTTAATCACTGACTGATAGCACCACCACCAAAACCACCTGATACCGGTAAATTTTCATCTCTTAATTTGTATCTGTTACTTACCACCAAGTGTATCACATCAATCCAATATTCAGAAATGTATTTGTTTCCAATGCCGCTGACCGTCCTCCAGCTGTTTGATGAAATGCCAAAGTGTCAGAATAGCTGTTTGGAATGTTATCAGTAGCAGGTACATGAATAATGAGATGGAAAATGTTACTTTTGATTTGTCTAAAGGCCTAATTTTCATATGCTTGGTCCTTAAGATCACCACTTGTAAGCTCTATTGCACCGACAATTCTGATTGAAGGCGTGTCCCAGTGTTAGACAAGTGTCGTCTCAGACGTGTGATTACAATGAATTATGTCATTTTCAACAAATTTGACCGGTGCTGACGTGTCTGTGTTGTTTCGGTGTCTGTGTCCGTGCTTCATAGCTTGTAAGGAATTACAACATCATACTCCACCATGCAGGTATGTTTTGGGCTTTCAGTTTTGTGCACCTAATAATACTTCCCTCAAATTTATTGCTTACACCAATTATGACCATGATATGGAGACCCATTGTCATATTGCTGCCCAATTTCTGTGTTTTTGGTGGTGGAAGGGATTAATGCCAATACACTTTTCACTTTCTCTACGAATGTTGCAACAATACTTGTGGAAGAAGTCTTGTCTGCATCTATGAAAAAATTTGTTGGAAACATGGTTGTTGTGTTAATGCATCTTGAGTTTTATTCCTTGAATAGGCGGGATCTGAATATAAAATGTATTCTCCAGTATCATGAAGACACTATGACGTTTATTTCAGAATTAAAGGCTGTGAAATTCTTATCTGAAAGTTCTGCCAGGATCATTAAAGATGCTTTTAGAACCATGTGGCTCAAAAATTGTCAAAATCCAAATGCATGTTCCATTAATCTTGTGTTGAGCATTTGTTTTATCATTTTAGCCACGAGTCATGGAAAACAAACACCTTGTTACATGCTACAAAATGGATCAGATTCACACATCTCTACTATTTTGAAACTGCACTGTTGTGAGGCACTGCCAATCTCCCTTGGAATCTCACCAAACCAAACTGCCTGTGATGAAGTTCAAAGTGTAGGTTTTATTGCTGATGTTGCACTAAATTCTGACATGCTGGTGAGAAATTATAGACTTGTGATGCTTGGGAATAAATTTTTATGCATAGTTGATAAGTTTGACAATGATGGATATATGGATCTGGCAGAAAGAGTTAAAAGGGCAAAGGGCAACCCCGTGCACTAAAGCTCCCGCATACGCAGGGTCCGGGAAGGGGTCCCACCATTTGGTGTATTGTACGCAGCCTTACCCTGTTTTTTACACAAGAGGCTGTTTCCAGGACTTGAACCCGTGACCTTCCAGTCACATGAGTAATTCAAATTTATGTACAATGGTCAAATATATGTGCAGCAGCACCCTTTAACTAAGGGATATTTGCTAGTCTTT
>Ga0315914_1003536_pt1 | contig 23696 bp, 15 predicted proteins | sample MpolenodulesMG_FD_203920 | JGI IMG/M metagenome (GOLD analysis project Ga0315914, IMG submission 203920) | Medicago polymorpha root nodule microbial communities from Los Angeles, California, United States - elongated nodules | ecosystem: Host-associated > Plants > Roots > Nodule | place: USA... | reverse complement strand
ACCTCCTTGGAGTATTTTCATCATAACTCAAAAACAAAAACTCATTTTCATGTCAAACCAAAGCCATTGGAAAGCTAACAAAATTATCTAAAACTTTCATGTTTACACTAAAGGCCAATTCAAAACAGAAAGGTGTGAAAAAGACGAAAGAACATGAAAAAAGGTATGATGTTACAAGGTTACTCGCCGTGGCGAGTTGGAGGCGAGCAAATACTGCTCTCTGTCGAAAAGTGCTATTTTTAACTCCAAAAACCCAATTTTCATCAACCTTAATCCCAAAACTGATTGGAAACACAACCTATGATCATTCTATAGTCTGAACATCAATTATCTATGAATTCTACATACTTTCTACACTCTTAACAACCAATTCTACAGGTTCTATCATCAATTATCCGATTCTTAACCCTAATTCTCATGCACAACAACAAAACTACATGCTAAATTCAATTTCAGAATTATATAACCTAAGATTAGAGAATATTAGTCCCACCCTTACCTTAGATTGGTGATTGCAAGACTCTACAAGTTCTCTCTTCTCTTGGTTCTCCTCTTCTCTAGGTTCTCCTCTTCTCTTGGTTCTCCTCTTTTCTCCAAAAGCTTCTAAACCTAATTTGTGTCTGGCTCTTAGCTTTTATATCTCACACCCTCAACATATTTTCCAACTAAATCCACGTATTTTCTAACTACACCCACACATATTTTCTAACTAAATCCAAACCAGCCCCTCAAATATATTTATTCTAAATATCCAACATATTCTACTAAAAAAAAAATATAATATAAAGCCACTTAATAAAATATTAAAACACCACAATATGTCATAAATCAACATAAATCACATAAGTCATATAAAAGACTCTAAACTCAACCAAAAATAATTAAATAATAAATTGGGGTGTTACATGCTACCCCGGTGTTGTTAAATAACAGCTATAACAGTGCTATATTGCTATAGTGTAGCAGAATTTGGATTATTGTTCGGTTGTACGCTATAATGTAACTGAAATTATATGTTTCTTAGATTATTGATGTCAGCCTTTGAAACCTTCTTAAGATTTTCCTGACATGGTGAAATAAACTAAAATGTTGATTGATATGTGTACATAGTGGGTATAATGAGAAATGTTAAGACCATAGTTCATGGTTCATGTCAATAACATTTTATAATAATTGTAAACATTTATGCAATATTTGCTAACATGGATATCAATGTATCCATCCCACAAACTCCAAATAATTGCCAACCAGATGAGAAATTTTGAGGATTTGCAAAACTTCTTGCCTCTTCTCTCATGCACTTATCTCATTCATATCTTTGAAAACTTTTAGATATTGATTGGGATTAGTGATTTCTTGAGAGTTTCTTAAATTAGGTAAAAAAAAAATTGTACGCTAAAGTGAAATTTTCTAGGGTTTTGTAATTAGGGGTATCTAAAAGTTAAAGGAAAGGTTGTATGACTTTTTACCTTCAATAAGGAATTTGGGGGTTTTTTCACTTAATGTTCATACAAGTATCATAAAACGGTGATAATCAAAGGGAATTGATTGTTTAAGATTGGAAGTTCTCAAGATCAACATCTTAGTGAAATCTTGGGTAATTTTATGTGACCAACATTTTGTTTGTTCAAGAAGGTTAAACCAAAGCACTTGAAAGTTTAAGGATCCAAAGGTGAATCGCTTCAGCTCAAAAAATTATACAATTGGTTATAAGATTTCATCAAATAGTTAACATTTAAATTGAAGAAACTCAAATGACATTTCCGTTGAGAGTGGATTAGCCTACTAACAAGGACGATGTTGATGAACCACTATAAATCTTTGTGTTCTTCATCTAAAATCTTAACTACTTTAATTTTCTTAATCAATTGATTCAATTTAGGTTTATGGAAATTGTTTTTCAAAAACTCAATTTTCTCATAGATTTGATAGAAACCATTTGAGTGTTGAATCCAACAAAGATTCAACCATTCTCACAGGGGTTCTTAGACTCTAAGTCACAAATTATTAAATTGAATTAGTTTTGTATTTGTTGTTTAATTTCCTCCACTTTAATTGATTAAGTTTGGTAATTAGGATTTATTAAATTAGCTAATGAAATTATGTTGTATTAATCATTCTTAACTTGAAATTCAAATAATTTGTTGATTATATCAATCAAACAAATTAATTTCCATATAGAAACTATCTTTAATATAACTTTGTGTTTTGAAAGCAGTTTTTTTCCAAAACTCTGAATTTTTAACCGGGGTATCTATTCACCCCTCCTCTAGATACATACTTGGCCTATATTACATTCCAATGGTAATGTTTGAGACAATGACATGATCAATTTGAGTTTGACAAAAATAAGATAAAACAAATATGTATGCCTCAAAACTCAAATTGTATATTTTTTTCACGTGCTAATCATGTCACCATCTCGAACATAATGATAAAGATGACCATAAGCTTTTGATTTTGGAGAGTAATATATGTTGATTTTTGTATATTATACAATTTTTAGATATTGGTTTACAATATTGCACTTAACAAAATAATCTTTTGCAAAAGTTGTCACTAAAGACATAAACAACCTAAAAGTTAATTTTCAAAATATAACACAAAAAAAAATGTATACTTTAGGATGTTTACTTTTAGTATGTTTATGTCAACTATCAACCTACACTTTGTAGTCCTACAAGATTCCACCTTTACCTCTTCGAACCTCAGAACAACTTTTGCCTTCTTAAAGAACTTGCCTCCAAATACACTGAGCCTTTTAAGTAGTTCCATAACTTATCACCATAACCTCTTCAACCTTTGGATTGATCAATTTATGTCCTTCTGGAGATCTTCTTGCCTTCAATCACCCTTGGTCATTTAGGAATCCCACAAGTTGTTCCATACCTTCTTCAACCCCTGAAATGTGCTTCTCTGTCCTCTTCAAGATTTTTCTGCTCTCAACTATAGCTTAACACACAAGAACTCCTTAGTTGTATCATTCTTGTGCCACCATTTGCCTCCACCTAGTCCACTAGTGGAAGGATCCACCTCAGGACGAGTTTTCTCCACCTCAACTTTTAAATCCGTACATCCACTAATTGTGTATGTGGGTCATAAAATCCTCAGACTAAGTCAAGACTAAGTGGTACTGGACAATGATGCACAAAAGCCACATTTCATGTCTATAGCACCATTAACCGCAAAGAGTGGTGAAGGAAGACACAAGTTCATGTTGGAGCTGCTCACCAAAGATTGTGTCAACGAATCATGCCATGGCGGAGTAAAGTCATATACGAATGTCGGCCGCTACGATCCTCTCAAAAAGGGAAACTCACGCACTACCGATGAAATTAGTTCAGTAGAGGTTTAACACTATAGGCTACGTTGTTTGACTAATAGACATAGTTTTTCTCTATAAATATAATTCTCAATTTGTAGAATGTAATTAACACATCCAATAAAAAAACAAGCTTATTTCATATTTTTTATATGTTTTATCAATCTACGTTTATCTATTTTTTTTTATACATTTCTTAATTTAAATAAAACAAAATAAAAAAAATTGAACATAATGCTCTACTCGAGAAGTTAGAGAAAACACAATTAAGGGACAAATTTTCTCCCTCAACATTAATCGCTTGAAGAAAAGAAAATCATAGTTAAAAACACCAACTAAACCTCAACGAAATTAATTATGCAACTTGTTGCCTATTTGCCTTTCATTCATCCCACAAACTCCAATTTAATTATGCTATATGAGCATTTTAACTTGTTTTAATTTTCATATACAATGCAATCAGATATGTACAATCTAGATTTTATTGTCAATTGTTTTTAAATATAGTGAGAAAATGTAAGGCTTAAATGCACATTTGGTCGTCCTATTTTAACTTAGGATGTGTTTGTTTCAAAGATTAAATCTACAATCCTGAGAATAACATTCCCTGAAACATTATTCCTAGGAATCTTAATCTTATTAAAGTGTTTGCTAATTAATTCAGTTTTAAAGGAATATTTTTAAATATATTTAATTTATAATTTAAAACAAGAAATAAAAGAGTTAAAATAGTGTGAGAGTGAGAAGTTATGAGTGGCTACCTCTTATTCCCATGAGAAAAAAAGATTCCCCTACTTAAACATGGGAATAACAAGTGGAAAAGCCATGTGTAAATTTTATTCCCAAAAATAAAATGTACCTAGGCATAATTTATGAAAACTTGAAACAAACATGGAAACCAAGGATTCCCAATGTCACATTCCTGGAATAAATTTGCAATGCACGAAACAAACACCCCTCCATCAAAATTCTAGTCCCCCTATTTCTAAAACCACCATTTTGGTCCCCGTATTTTACATTTTTTTGGGTATTTTTCGCCTCCATCAATTTTAGTGATTTCTCACTCTCATTAATGATGTGACACTGACATGGCATGTGTGTGTTGGCTTATTCATTTTCCATGTGATTAATTGAAATAATTAATTGTATACACAATAAAAACTAATTGATTAATCATTTTTAGATATTAGGGTTCATGGTTCCGCCAATCTAGTTCTCATCCTTTTTATAATTTAATTTATTTTTTTAATAATTAATCAATTAGGTTTTCTTTAAGGAAAATCAATTACGTTTTATTATATATAAAATTAATTATTGACATGAAAAATGAATAAGCCAACGCACACATACCATGTCACTTCCACATCATTAATGAGAGTGAGAAATAACTAAAATTGATGGGGATAAAAAAAACCTCAAAAAATACAATATAGGGGGACTAAAATGATGGTTTTAGAAATATGAGAACTAGAATTTTGATTAAGTTAAAATAGGGGACCAAAGATGTATTTAAGCCAAAATATAATTATTTTTTATTTAATGATCTTTATAAAATCGTTTAGGCAATCTAACAAGGTAAAGAAGCAAAAAAATCACCAATGCAACCATGAATGCAATAACACCATAAGTAAGATTAATCTTATGTTGAGAAGATCGGTCATATGATAAGATTTGTGTTATTTTTCTATTGACAGACTAAACATTTTTATCATATTATTTTACAGATTTTGGAATTAAATAATTTTCAAAAGGGTGCAATAATTTTTCAATGTTAAGTTTTATTGAACCGAACACGCTAAATGTTGGAGATCAACAGTGGAGTATAATTTAAATTTGTCAGAAGGATGAGTTTCACATTACTAGGTACTCGTGTGTATGGATTCAAACATTTAAGTCTTTTTTATTTTCATACACAATGCAATGCAACCAGTTATGCTGCCATCTTCATTTTAATAAAGTGATGATGATGCAAAAAGAATCATTGATGCAACCATAAATGCGAGAATAACATAAGTAAAACTAGGTATATAACCCTTACATTGAAAGAGTTTTATTAAAATGCACTTTTTATAATATTATTTTTGGTACAATCCACTTATTACATGATTTTGTTAATTTTTGAGGACTATTAAACATCCTGAATATTATTTATTTAGTAAATAGGAGAATTTTCTAAAAGTAACTTGTACAATGGCATGTCATACTTCAAAAATTATGTAGATTTCACTTAACCCTTAAAAAAATGTGTATTTGATTTAAATAATAAAAAATTTAACAATTTTTATACAATTGATTAACAAAATGCATCTTAATTTATACGATCCACACTATTATAAATTTTTATTAATTACACTCAACTTTTTCCAAAGAAAAATACTAATTTATTTTATTTTAATTGAATTTGTCATGTTTTAAATAGATAAATTTCAAAAAAAATCAAATTTATAGTGTGGGAAAGCAGAAAGCTACAAAAATAAAAGTGTAGAATTTTATCTTTCCTTATAATCCAAAAAATACTTATCTTATTCGTGTGGAAAGTCAATTAAATAACTCAAAAAAAGAGAATCTCCTAAATCTTCTAAACCACCTGATCCATATTTTTTTTTTTGTTTCACAATAAGTGTAAAGTAACTAAAATGTAAATGCAAATATAGGACACCAATATTCAACTTTATATAAAAACAAACAAAAACTATGTAACATGTAAGTAGTAACTAAAATGAATAGGCCAACGCACACATACCATGTCACTTCCACATCATTAATGAGAGTGAGAAATAACTAAAATTGATGGGGACTAAAAAAAAACCCAAAAATGTAAAATAGAGGGACTATAATGGTGGTTGTAGAAATATGAGAACTAGAATTTCGATTGAGTTAAAATAGGAGTACCAAAATTACATTTAAGTCAAAATGTAATTATTTTTATATTTAATGATCTTTATAAAACCATTTAGGAAATCTAACAAGGTAAAGAAGCAAAAAGAATCATCAATGCAACCATGAATACAATAACACCATAAGTAAGATTAATCTTATGTTAAGAAGATTGATCATATGATAAAATTTGTGTTATTTTTCTGTTGATTGATTAAACATTTTTATCATATTATTTTACAGAGTTTTGTAATTAAATAATTTTCAAAAGGGTGCAGTATTTTTTTCAATGTTAAGTTTTATTGAACTGAACATGCTAAATGTTGGAGATCAACAGTGAAATATAATTTAAATTTACCACAAGGATGAGTTTCGCATTACCAGGTACTCGTGTTTATGGATACAAACATTTTAAGTCATTTTTATTTTCATACACAATGCAACCAGTTATGCTGCCATCTTCATTTTAATAAAGTGATGATGATGCAAAAAAATCATTGATGCAACCATGAATGCGAGAGTACCATAAGTAAAACTAGGTATATAACCCGTGCATTGAAAGAGTTTTACTAAAATGCATTTTTTATAATATTATTTTTGGTACAATCTACTTATTACATGATTTTGTTAATTTCTGGGGACTATTAAACATCCTGAATATTATTTATTTAGTAAATAGGAGAATTTTTCTAAAAGTAACTTGTACAATGGCATGTCTTACTTCAAAAATTATGTAGATTTCACTTAACCCTTCAAAACAAAATGTAGATTTGATTTAAATAATAAAAAATTTAACAATTTTTATACAATTGATTAAAAAAATGCATCTTAATTTAGACGTTCAACACTATTATAAATTTTTATTAATTACACTCAACTTTTTCAAAAAAATATATATTTTATTTTAATTGAATTTGTCATGTTTTAAATAGATAAATTTCAAAAAATCAAATTTATTGTGTGAAGAATGATTCTTTATGCTCGTGGGAAAGCAAAAAGCTACAAAAAAAGTGTAGAACTTTATCTTTCCTTGTAACCTAAAAAATACCTATCTTATCTATGTAGAAAGAAATACCTATCTTATCTGTGTAGAAAGTCAATTAAATGACTCAAAAGACAATCTCGTAAATCTTCCAAACAACTTGATCCATAATTTTTTTTGTTTCACAATAAGCGTAAAGTAACTAAAATGTAAATGCAAATATAGGACACCAATATTCAAGTTTATATAAAAACAAACAAAAACTATGTAACATGTAAAATACAACTCATTAATAATTATTACTCAACCATCATATCAATTACACGACGATATACATATATGATGAACCTTGGCTAACATGCATACACACAACACCACACAAATAAAATAAGGTCTTGCTAACCAATACCCTAAGGGTAATGGTTAAAGAATCTATTAGTGGAAATTTTGTCTTGAAAATGTAAGTTTTTACTTTGTTTTAGTAAATAATTACACAACTTTTGTTGCAAAGTTATTTATTTTAGTACTTTAACCAATGCCTCAAAGGCACTGGTTATCATTCTCCATAAAATAATTAGGTGCTTATTGTATATTAATTATGAAACGAGTGATGTATACTGTCGGAATCCGTTTAAACACTCAAACGAGGTGTTGCATTGTGGATAGTCTAACTTGTCAATAAAATACAACTCGTTAATAATCATTACTCAACCATCATATCAAATACATGATGATATACATATGCGATGAGCATTAGCTAACAGACACACGCATACACACAAATAAACTCAAAATATGATTTATAGTTTCAAATTTTTACTATTTTTATGTTTTTTTTCCGTTAATATTCATTACTTTTATCTTAAACTTTTGAAAGTTTCAAACATTCATGTCTAATTTCATTTTATGTTTTTTTAAGGAAATTCATTTTAATATGTTACAAAACTCTAATTTCTTATGAAAGAAACTTTTATAAAATTCAAAAAATTTAAATCAAGAAGGGGTGCATATGTAAAATCACAAGAGTCTTTCTCTCTTTAAAACCGAAACACTTACTTACATTAGAAAGAACAAGAATCTAAAAAAACCAAACAAACAAAAAAAACGAAACTTTTCCCCAAATTGAACAAAAACACAAAACCCTAACCAAAAAAATTCAAATTTTTTGCTTCAAATCAGAAAAATCTCGTCACAAAAATCCCCAATTTTTCTTCAATTCAATGGACGACATGGAAGACGATTCAAGATACCCACCAAAAGGGTATCCTTTACGACGCAAAAACCCTAATCTTCGTCAGAAACACCCAATTCGTAACTTACAATATCAACGCTACAACGATCGCGAAGAAGATTTCGAAGACGATGAACCCGAAGAATTCGATGATTATAACATAGATGAAGACGGAATTGGAAATGGGTATGTTGGAAATTTTGAAGAAAATGATGGGTTTGTTAGAAAAAAGAGAAAAATGCGAAGTGGCGGTTTTGGTGGTGGTTCTGTGTCGAATTATGAATTGTTGCCACGGGGCAGTGGTAAATTTTCGAACTTTAATCGAGGTGGTAGTTCTAGTTCTGTCCATTCCTCTGGGTCGGAGGAATGGACAGAACACGCGACGTTTGTGTTGTTAGAGATATGGGGTGAGAAGTTTCTTCAAATTGGGAGGAATAGTTTGAGATCAGAGGAATGGCATGAAGTTGCTGAGAAAGTTTCTGAGGAGTTGAAAGTTGAAAGGAATGTGGCACAGTGTAGGAGTGTATTGGATAAGGTGAAGAGGAGATATAAGAAAGAGAAGAGTAGAATGGATGAAATGGGTTTGGGTTTAAGTTCTTGTAAATGGCCATTTTTCAAGAAGATGGATATGTTGATGTCGTCGAGTGCGAGACAAGAGTATGGACTTGCTTGTGGGGTTGATTCGGGGGAGTATGTGTTTATGAATACGAGGGTTTATTTGAATAGGTCGAATGGTTTTGATGAGATGAGGGATAGTCCTGGTGAGTCTGAGAGTTCTGAGGATGATGATGATGAGGATGAGGATTTTGATGGTGATGAGGATGAGGTCGATAGGGAAGAGGAGGAGGCTTCGTATAGGATTTTGGCTGATTCGATTCAGAAATTTGGGAATATATATGAGAAGATTGAGAATACTAAAAGGCAACAGATGATGGAGTTGGAGAAGGTGAGGTTGGATTTTAATAGGGAATTGGAGTTGCAGAAGAAGCAGATTTTGGATAGGGCTCAGGCTGAAATATCGAAAATACAGGAAGCAGTAGATGATGGTGATGGTGATGATGAGGACACAGACACTTCTGCTGATAATCTCAGTGAATAATGTAGGTAGGTGTGTTTGTTGGTTACTGTTTCATTAAGTATTAAGTTTTGTTGTAATTGCATGTTGTATTTCTTGTGATTTGATTATACGATGCAGATATTTATTTATCCAAATTTGTTTAGTGCTACAATGTTATTTAGAATATGAATCAAAGACTATTATTGAATTTTGAATTTCTCCTTTGACTTCGAGCATGTATCTGTATGTTAACTAGAAAAAGAGTATTACCACATGTGTGAGTATTTCTGGATGAAGAGCTTCTTGGAACTTATCTTGGATTGAGTTAATTTCTCAAGGTGTTCAATATACATGTTTTTTTGTGTGTTTTGTACCGGATAAGATCAATTCCCAATGAAGGGTTGATTATAGGATTCACTTCATATTGTTTGAGTTTAATTTAAGCAGCCTTGGCTTGAATTTGATTTGATTATTGTTCTCGAGACTATTTCTAGTTTTGACGATTCATAGTCCTCTCTATCTTGTCCACGCTTTCCTTATCAATGGGGTAGATGGTTTCCTAATAGACTTATCTTGGTTAAACTTTTCATATGGCACGAATTGTCGGATCACTTGGTGAAATGAATTTGGAAACCTCGCTTGTATAAAAACATAAAGATAAGAAATAATTTTTGAACTTTTGAGTGTAGTACAGACTTAAGGAATGCACAATAAATCGACTTTTCATGCTTATCCCGGTATCTGGATTGAAGCAGGACAAAACTCAGTATTAGCAAATCTCAAACGAAGACAGTGATCATATGTATTAGATTTTTCTGACTAAATATGTTAATGGAAGAACATTAGGCATCAACACATATAATTTGCTTCAAACTTTGCTCTAATGAAAAGAAAGCTATTGAAATAGGTGTGGGGTCTAGAGGGTAGATGCATGCAGCCTTAACCTTGGAAGTGGGGAGGCTGTTTCTTAGATTTGAATATGTGATCTCTAGGTCACAAGGCAACAACCTTACTACACAGAGGCTCTCCCTCTAAAGGAAGTGTTGTAACATTGTGAGATGGTTCAATATTCACAATTTACGATGTCAAATAACCTTGAGTGGGTGAGGCTATTTTTTCCTCCAAAACATGTCTAGAGACCAAGATTGTGATTATCTATCACTAGAAGCTGGATAATATGATCTAACTTACACCGATGATGTGTTAATTATTCTTCTGAAAGGTGAAACACAACAAATGGTGTTCAGAGAGCACAATTACTGTAACCTTCTTACTCGTCTTACCTCAGTTGTTTGGTTTTACAAAGTTAGAAAAACAAAATCTAGTTTGTGAAGTATTCTTTACACAAATTGATTGGCCTTTTATGCATTAGCGACATTTTGCTTTTATGCTTTCACTGACACAACTCTTCCTTCTTTTCATCCCGGAATTGCAATTCATGAGTAAAGAAATACTCTGTATTTGTAATTTTATCATGGTCATCATATTTGCGAGCCAACTTATAGACTCGGCCAAGTTTACAAGTCCAGCTACCCAAAATGAGTTTACTCACAAACAAAATTGCTTTCTAATGTGGGCAGACTCGGGATAAACTCACTATTCTGTTGCGAGTTCCTGAGTTCGATTTTTTTTTTTGAAAAAGCCTGAAACGCAGTGCTGCATCACCAATTCTTGAATTCTAAGGGCTGTGAATCATTTTATCTTCTCTGGTCTCTATGTACATCTCTTCCATCTTTGTGACGCTGTTACTGTGTGTCATCTTCAGCGTTAGTCTCCGACGAGTTGAACTGTATGTTGCGCTGTATTTCTCTGATCTTCTGTTGTATTCGCATGTCAGGTTTGTGTACCTCTCCACTTTGTTTTTGTCTGGTTTGCGATGCTCTGTTCAGTCTGTTGTGTTCCTCTTTTCTGTTTTGCTCTGTTGTGCGATGCTATTGTTTTGCTCTTCATTTTTTCGTGCTCTGTTTGGCTCTTTGTTTCATTCTGATTAGTTGCACTTTGTAAATGCTGTAGTTGAGCGAAAATATTGCTTCCTAAGTTAGGGTGGCTAGTAGAATCTTCGGTATTTACAGACCAAAGACTTGTTGTAGTGTATCCAGTGATTAAAAAATGCAAGTCCTTGATTACTTCAGATGCATTAGCTGTTACAAATTCATGGGTAGGTTCTGATGCATGCAGCTATATAGGATTCTACTGTGATAACCCACCAGATAACAACTCTGCTATTGCTTTAAGCTCAATTGATTTCCATGGTTTCCAACTAAGTGCTCCTACCCTTAATGGTTTTATTGATAAACTTCCTTATATTGCTTTTTTCCATGCAAATTCCAACAATTTCATTGGCACAATCACATCTCAAATTACTAAACTTCCTTATATTTATGAGTTTGATTTAAGCAACAACAATTTTTTAGGTCCTTTTCCAATTGTTCTTTTAGGCATGAACACTTAAACATTCTTTGATATAAATGATTAATTTTAGAAATGGTCCTTTTTTGCTTTATGTAGTATAGAAAGGAATTAGGACTTTATCTTTATTAAGGAGTTTGTTGATTGATGTTCTATTATATGTGTCATTTACAGGGGTTTTTATTAAGTCTTTTTTTTTTATTTTTTTTTTTTATCATTTATGGACTCTTACAAGTTCATGAGTTGAGTCTACGGACCCTTCATGAGTCTACATAAACTCTCGAGTTTGACAACCTTGATTATGTAGACAATTTTTACTGCCAAGTTTAAATGGTGAAAAGTATTTGATTCTATCATGATATTTTAAAATGATTTTTGTGTTTTACATTTTTTCTGTCTTAGGTATTAAATAATCTTGGAAAGTGTAATGATTTCTGAAAGAGTGCACCAGTTTTGGAGGCAAGATTGCATAGAAGTATGAAGGTTGTCAACTCATTTGTGTTCTATGACTGTGGAAGTTGATTATATATAGTAATAATATCTTTGTAATATTAACCTGCAAATTGTTGTGCAATTGTAACAAGCTGCTACAAATTTCATTAACCCTATTCAGCTGAATATAAGCTTTCATCTTTGTATTCAAGTTGTATAACTAGAAGCTTAATGCTGAGTGTATGATAATCTAGTCATTTGTTGAATTTTCAATTATTGCTCTCTAGATGTGCTAATTCCAACTATCATTTTGACATTTAGAAAGATTGAATATTTTTTGTACAGTAACAAAAAAAAAAAGACTAAATTTTACTTCTTTTTTGGTTACATACTAAATTTTACTTTGAAAGTTAAACACAAGTTACATTATTTTTTTGTACCAGGCATTGTTTTTTTTTGAGGGATTGTACCAGGCATTGTTAAAAATGAAGTAAGAAATATGGCATATGTATAGAAGATATTATTGTCATTTGATGGAGTAACCAAATTTGATGACTAAAAGTAGTTTTTTTTTGAGGAATGATATTTTGACATCCAATTTTCAACAATTTTTAGTGACAACCTTTTTTCCTCTCATTTTATTGGACAATAACAATAGAGAGAAAAAGGAAAAGAGAGAATAAAAGTATAATGAGTATGAGAGAGAGGGTTGTCACAATAGTTGTTAAAAAATGGATGTTCAAATATCATTTCTCATTCTCGTTCTTTAAGTCTTCCAAAGAAATATTAGTCACTACTTTGGTCCTCAGAAGAATTGATGTCAACTGTATCTAATCATGGAAAGGAGTATAGAAAATAATCTTTTCATAAGAAACTCAGGGATTAAAATTGAATAATTTCGGTGAGGTAGTAAATGAATTTTATTTTTTGTATTAAGGAACAAAATCAAAGATATATATTTACAATGGAAATAACTCATCCTTAAGAGGAGGACAGATCCATTGAATCTGAATATAAGTAATCTCCCACATGTCATCATCTTCTTTAGGCTCCAAAATTCCTTAATTTGTGTTATAATCTTTTTCAACAAATCAGGAATAATTTCACACAAAGATGATGGACCATAATGTCCTAACTCGTTCAAGTGAGAGAAGAAATAGCATAAAAATCATCAAGACATTCACTAAAAATTTGTTTGTTGTTACCTTATGAATTTATACAAATATGTACAAAAAGGAGGCTGGTTCCATGTTATTAATGAGAATAATCATGATGCAATGGCTATCTTAATGAACCTGCTTCTTAATTTAAAACTTAGTGGAGATTACTATTTCTCATGTATCATAGGTTACATAAACTTCAAACAATGGGATCCTGGAGGTTGTTCTCCTGTTTATTGGAAGAGCCAACATGTATGGAAGTTTTTTTTTTTATTATAATGAGAACTTGAGGTCAAGTTCTTCAAAGGTGGAGGAGACTGATGTAGGAGGGTTTTCTTAATAATTTATTAATATTTTTTATTTTAGCCTAATTTTAGTAATTTTCAGTTTTTGTTTCAGTTTGTCATTTTTCGGCCCATTAGGGTTTTGTTATTTCCCTATTTAAGCTTAAAAGTTGTAGCCAAAGAGACAACTTTTATTCATTCAATAATATTTTAGAGTTTTTCTCAATTTTTGGTAGATTCCGGAACCCTATTTTCACAAGTTTGTCGCTTGCAAACATTTCTTTTCAATCTAGGTTTAGCGCTTGCTAACCTACGCTTCCGACTGCGTCAGAAATTAATTGTGAATACAAATCTGTAGAATCTATTCACACTCATAAGAGATTAGGATACCAATTTTAAGCAAAGGATATCTTATGCCATTAATTTTATTGAAAAAAGATCGAAAAAAGGTTGTCCATACAAGATAAATCAAAGAAAAATCCCTCACCATAAATCTAGGAATTGATTGTATATTTTGAGAGTCATTAGATTATTAGAATATGTTGTACACAAATCAAGTTGTATAGCACACTTGTATTAATATAATATTAAGCTACTCATTCAAATATTTACTTTGTTGTGGATTATTTTCACTCCTTTGAAGTATTTAACAAGAGAAAACATTTTAGATATATACCGAACTATATAAATATATGTTTAATTGAAAAGATTAAAGCAAAATTAATATATAACTAATTTTAAATTAAAAAAATCATTTTTAAATATTAGACAAATTACACGCAATTGTTTTTTCCTTTCTCATCATTAATTATACATGACTCTTGGAGTCCTGAATTTCGATAAAAAACAACAACACTAACTTACATTTCCTCGAACAAAAAAAAACATTAACTACATGCGCAAATCTTAAATATATTTGACAAAATATACACATTTTTCTCATTCTTCATGCAATAAATAAAATTCTTGGAGTTACTCACCGCAATCAGAAATAACAACACCAACTACATGAACTTACCATCAATATAATTCATATATATTCATTTCATGTATTAAATATGATTATTTGACTCATGCTTGTCATATGTGAATAAATATTATATATGTCAGAAATACAAAATGATTGTGAATTTAAAATAATATTACATTTATTTATTATGTATCTATCATCCATCAAATAATCGATTTTATTTTATTTTATAAATAATTGTTTAAATTTTGTAAAATTGTATTATTTTATTAACAAACTATAACCACATATGAAAAGTCTTAAACAACATTATGCAAGAAATAATTTTGGAAAACAAGGTACCATTAAATCTTAAACTCCCCTTATAAAACATTCAACGACGAAGCTAGCAAAAAATTTACGCAGGCGCCAACTATAAATATAAAATAAAATAAAAATCAATATATTAAATTTAAGGATAAAAAAATAATTTAGTCCTATAAATTATAATTTTTTAGGTTTAGCTCTTAAACAAAATTTATTCAATTTTTATCTCGATTTTTTAAATTTTTTACATAAAAAGTGTTTTTAGTCTTGGATTTAATCTCTATAACAAAAATTAAGGACTAAAATTAAACAAAATTTTAGAAAATTAACTTAAAAATCGCAAGTGTTGTAGAGACTAAAAACAAAATAATATTAAAATTAACCAATACATTAAAATTAACTTAAAGCATCAACAAATGATAAAAATTGACAATAGCTATTTAAAAAAGTTGGACAAAATGCGTTTTAAGAAGTCAATTTTATCCATAATTGATTGTTTACAAAGTAGAATGATAATGTCTTCCCCAATGTAAACAATTAGATTATTTGCAAGAAACTCATTGTCCATTTAATATGTTTATGACTACTGTCTTGATAATTTTAATTGTTAAAAAAGTTTTCTCTATAGTTGTCATTGCGACTGAAAATACCAAACTATTATATATAAATCTATCAATCATGCAGTAATTTTTTACTTTCTTATTTATGCTAATTTTCGACAACTAAACTTGTTTGGGGTAGCTCAATATTTATTATTTGAGGTAGCAAGATAAAGAAACTAATTCAAGAATAATATAATTTTTGGGGTAGCCAAGGCTACCCCTTATATATAAAGGGCTACGCCCCTGAAAACATTCTCAGTGCTCTTGGTTCTTTAAACTAATATAAAACGTTAGACTAGTCTTATACTATTATTAATTTCAAATTGAAATTTATAAAGCTTAATATTTGTTAGTTGATCAGAGTCAATCATCTCATTTCGTTAGAAAATAACATTCAACCTCCTTAAACACTAAATCTCTTTTAATTCCTAACATTTAAATAATTGAATTCTTTAGTATTATTTTGGTTGAAGCTAAAATTATCTTAATATGAAATCAACGGTTCCGTTTTGAGTTTCTTAATATGTTTATTTTCGTGTGTATTTATTTGTATTGTTGAACACATTTTTTTGTTTATATTTTTTCACTCCACTAAATTACTGGATATATATTTTTCTAATTTTAAATTAGTGGATTTCATAATCAATTGTATTGACAATAAATTATAAGGTAAATCAAACATTTTTTTGTTTATTTTTTGTATATGCCCTCCCTAGTAGAACACTAGGGAGGTTGGAATGAAGAGGACATATTACAACCTCTCCATTTCCACTTCCCAGCTTTTAAGTCTATTCTTCAATAGATATTGTGCTCAATCTGCTCTTGGTCGCATAGAAAAACCAATATGTCGCCCACATGTTTTGATTGATAGACCTCGATAGTAGTGGTGATAGCAGCATATATGTAATTATTAACAGTTCCTGTGATATAATATATGTCAACTGGGTGGAAACTCTCCTCAATATCGATGACGGGAGCATTATCAAAAAATCGCAAAATTCTAGTATGTCGGATGTCTTCATGTCCTCCAAAAAACTCTAGCATATCGTCAGTCATGTATTTAATCAATGGTTTTTAGTGCAACAACTTTCGAAAGCAACCGAGTATCCCACTTTACTACCAAGCTCAACCCCCATTTCATTGAGCAACTTTAACAGCTGAACATATAGTGGTTCACGCTCCGGTTGCACACACGCAACAACACCCGTCCTAGTGTGTATCATGTCTCGTATAAAAAATTGTGGAATTTGTCAAGTTTTATAAATTGATAAAAAATTTCTTCTCTCTTAAATTTGTTGGTACAGTAGCTAACTAAATTGGACAAATTAAAATGAATTTGTACGCTTAAATTTTCTTCCAAACCTATCGCCCTTAATAAACTCAAGGGGCCTTCATGAACCTATAAAATAAAGGCAGTAAACCATGAACAGAAATTGTGTAACCTGACTAACCCAAGGTTAGTTGACATCATAAATTGTGAGGTTTCCAAATTCATTTTACTAAATGATCTGACAATCTGTGTCATATGAAAAGTCTAACCAAGATAGGTCGATAATTTTTATAAACAACATGGATGAACTATTCAAATAGCTAAACGAGTCAGCATCCTTCCTCACAGGAAAAAAGTTCAGCAAAACATGTTCATTCCCATAAATGTTACAATCCATAAAAGAAGTAAATGATTTCATATTACTCTTCATATTGGAGAAATTAAAATAATACCAACATTTCCATCAAAATTACTGTGAATAATGGGAGTAACTTAAATGATGTTAAAAATGACTAAAAAATAGTACTAAATCAAATGTCTTGTACATTTTATGTCATGTGACTACAATGGAAATAACTCATCCTTAAGAGGAGGACAAATCCATTGAATCTGAATATAAGTAATCTCCCACATATCATCATCTTCTTTTGGCTCCAAAATTCCTTCATCTTTCATTTGTGTTATAATCTTTTTCAACAAATCAGGAATAATTTCACTCAAAGATGATGGACCATAATGTCCTAACTCAGCTTTCATACATGTATCCATTCTTCTCAATACTCCTAACCAAAATGCCCTAAATCCAGGACTCTCAGCAATTTGTCTCAAAGATTGCAAATACATAGCTGACAATAATTCCATAGCAAGTTTCAATGTCCCTTCCATACTTCTCATTTCCCTCTCAGCATTATCTCTTCTTGAATATTCCAACATCTTCTCATGTAACTCATCAACCATAGCAAATATCACAAGGTTGAAATAGCTTATACAATTTGATGATGTATATAGCATTTCTTCAGCTAAGTTGAAACTTTTGTGAAGTGAATAAACTGCATGGTTTCTTATCTCTTCTTGTCTTGATAAACTTGTTCTTCTAAATGCTTCACCAAGTTTTACAAACAAATTCATGTTATAGTTTGTACTAGAAGGACCTCGAAAATTGTCTTCAGCTGATGAACTACTTGTGTTGCTTACTACACTGACATTACTACCTGGATCTGTATATTGTGTTCTATGCCATTGAACCAACAAGTTTGTCGAATCAGCTAAAAGATCTAATATCTTCTTTTTCTTCTCTATTGGACTGTTTTTCGCTAAGAAACAACCGAATGCGCAATCAATGAGATATGCGTAATTTGTTCGTGTTACATTAGTGGTATCAGAGAATAAAGATATCAATGCCTCGATTGCGAGGTCATAAGTTTCGGGATGTCTCCATGCAACTGATAACAAATTCAATACCGATTTCCATCCGACTTGAGTCTGCAAATTAGCAGGGTATTGGATGACTATTTTGCTCATCAATTGCGCTATAATCTCGCAACACATGTCGACTATTTCTTTATCGAGTTTCCACATTAATGTTATGGATTTGAAAATAAGCTCCTCGGCTAGTTTGTCTTCTCTTGGTGTTGAAAAGAGTTTGAGACATACCTTGAGAAGGGCTAAAAGTGCTTTTTCTGCAAAAGGGATTGGTGAGAACATTGGAAATTGAGCAACTGTTAGGAGATATTCATGGAAGTTTGGCCAAAATATATGGAATCTATGAACATTGGCTACTGATAATGCAGTGATTAAATCCCAACAAAATCCAACGGTTTCTTCTTCCTCGACCGGTGTGCTAAACTTTTGGCCTTTTCCAGCAGCTGCAAATATCAAAGATCTTCCAAGGTTTTGTAAACATTCTTTTGGAATGTTTGAACTACTTCCAAAGATGCTACCAATTCTACACAGTTTTATCATTTTGAGATTTTGTTCAAATTCACTACCAAGTGTCAAACCATCTTCTGAGTTTTCTTGCGAAAGAAGCGACAAACGAGTCATGACGCTAGGAAACCGATGATGAGTTCCGGATTTATGATCATCAGAGACGACACCTGATGATTCGGACGTTGTTGGTGCGTTCGTTGGCGCATCAAAGTCGATGGTGGATGGAGGTAGCAACCTTAGCCTTTTGAGTTTCAACAAGCAATCTACTATGTTCTTCCACCCTCCTCGAATTGAGTCTCGGAAATCGTTCGCTAAGGTGAAAACAGCAACTGTAGCTAGTCTTGGTTTCATATCATGACTAAATGTAAACATTGTCTCTTCTGTCGAAGCATAAGGATTTAGCAGTGTTGTAAATTTGCAAAATGATGTTATGAGTTCATCAAGTGTATCTTCTAATCCATATTGTGCGATTCTCGCAACCGAAAATAACCCTTCAATGCACTCATGCATAAGTTCCTCTTCATCTGCATGCTCAAAGAAAGACGAAAGAGCGGCTACCGATGGACCGGCAATGCAGGCAAACATATCTCTACACATTCTACGATCAAATTCACATTGTACGAAACTTTGCATTACTTTCGACTGGTTTATAAGCTGAATCCACTTGCTTTGGGTCATGTCTAATGACAATTCAGTTTGCTTCATTACAATTGCATTGTTTGTAATAGATTGGAAAAGTTCAGAAAGATACTCTCTTGGTAAATCTTGTCCTGCATTGATTGTTCTATTGTTTTTGATGAATTCCTCTTCTGTCATTTTCTTCTTGACTTGTGCATTGTGATGATCAGTGTTAAGCATAATAAGTGAGTAGCACAAAATAAGAACAGTGTCCTTGCTTGCAAATAAATCTGACGATTGTTGATCAAAGAATCTATTGGAAAACGCGTCTAACACACGCTCAATCTTTTGCGACTCGCCTGGCAACCAAAAACTTTCAAGAAAAAATCTCAATGCAGTGTCAAGAACCATACCATTAAAATGAAAAGTTTCTGTAAACTCCCTAAGAACTTCTAGGTAAAAACTATCAGGGTCACCAAGATATTCGCCGAGCGCCTTTTTGTCTAGACCAGGCGTGAACCGGAAGAAGTAAGCATATGACTTCGGATCAGGAGGATCAGATATTAACTTAGCATGCTTCAAGTACTCTAAACCCTTTTTATTATCTCTATTGAAATGATTCGCGGCTATAAGTAATTTCTTCTTTTGCACTTTCGTGATTCGAACATGTTCAACCCAAGCTTCTAAGTCATCATCTTTTTCTTTTTCCTCCCAAAAAGGTTTATACTCAATCAATTGAGTTGTGTAAGAACCTAAAGGTGTTCTGTCATCAATTTTGTCAATGTTATCGGCAATGTTGTGAATCATTATCAATAGTCCTTCAAAGGCTTGAATGTGTAAACTTGTTAAGTGACCAGTTAATGCAAATGAATGCTTGCATAACAATCTTCCAACTTCTTCGAATATGTTTTGGCATAACGGATTGCAATCATAGTTTGCATAAACTTCAGCGATGAATGTTGGTTGTCTGCAGAAGTTTATTATCCCTTCAACTGCTACTTCTTGAAGCTGCATTGTGCTTCCAAGAGTTGCAACTCTTATTAGTACATGTCCAAAGAATGCTTCTAATTGGAAACGAAGAAACCTACACAAAGAAACAAATAAAATATAAGCACAAGACAAGACAAATGAATTTGGAGATGAATTTCATTTTTGTTCCTAATAGTGATGAAATCATACTTTCTGAGAAAGTGATAGGCATTCAAAACTGTGCTGCAAATCATAGACAAGACAAATGAACTAGACCAAGTTCCATAGTAAATCAAATGATGAAACAAATCATCTTGGACCATCCTCAAAAGTTTAGGGTGATTCCCTATCTTATCACCACTCAATTCAATAGCTGAGTTAATCAAAACCAAAGCAAAAATCTGAACATCTTCATCAGCTGTATGAGTAGTTGATCCATCTGCCTCAACTACAGAAACAACATTCAACAAAGAACACAGAAAATGAAATATATCAATCGCAGCACGAACGCCATAACCAGATCTCAAACCCGCGTTATCATCAACATCTTCTACGTCTGATTCTGAATCTCCTTCCCTATCATTACCTTCAATTTCGGGTAACCTTGCATATACTGCTTGAATAAGCTCATGCATTGTATACCTTGCACTTCTTTGTAGTAAATCTCCTCTTCCCACGGATTGTTGCACAACTTGGAAACATGCATTCACAAGTGTGCAAACAGCTTGATCAGAGAGTAATACTGAAGCTTTATGGTGCATTATCCCTGCCAAAACCTGTAGCATAAGATTTAGCATTTTCTTCTAAAGAATTTATACACTTAAGTTTGTTTATAATCTATGATTAAGTATGAAAAGTGAATTCAAACATTAACACTTTAACCATTTTATTGCATCCAACTTTGTCATATCAAAATATTTGCCTTTGTATCAACCTCAAGTTTTACCAATTGCGCCAAGGTTACCCCTCACAAGAATGATTCAAACATTCAAATAAATATTTTCTACCAAACAAATATACCCCTCATATATCTTAATCAGTTTTTAAACAAATATTTCCTTTGGTTGGTTTTAGGAAACACACATATTGGTTGATCAACATCTAGCATACTCCCAACATTATAATAATTGAATCCTTTGCGGTGCTACACATGTGCAACGCCCTAGAGCTTTTGAATCCATCATCTAAAGACAAAAATCACGATTCAACGCTTCCTCGGCGATTGCACATGTTAGCATTGCAGGGGATTTCAAACCTTATAACTATCATAGTATAATACAAATTAAAAGACAGTTTATTTTTAAATAGTATAGGCCTGTTTTCATTGACCTTATGTGCCGACATGAGAACTTATGGAACTGTCTCGAAAAACATATGGAAACCGCGTCCATAAATTGTTTTCAGCTTATTTCCAGAAACTCTCCGAGATAGCATATATGAAAATAGTTACAATAAATTATACATAAGCACTTATATGGAAAGTGTTGACGCTGTCAACTCTTAATTAAGTTGTTTATCCATACCTGAAGTATCTTCATCATCACAACATCTTCAGAAACCGGATCAGTTTTCTCGAGCCTACAACTAGTAATCCCCACTACAACGGATTCCATAGCTTCTTTTGCACCTGGAGTCCTATCATCAAACACTTGAAACTTGAGAATCTTGAGTATAGAAGAAAGTGCAACGCCTGTCGCGGACGCAGGAACATCATCGCTTTGAATGACATCAAGGAAAGGAGTAAGGTAAATGGAAGGATCGATAGTGCGCCATTCTTGTTGAGGATTGAATATGAGAGAACGAAGAGACCTTAATGAATTAATAATGGAAGAATCATGGGATTCTTCAGGGGAAGATATGTTGTAGACCGGACTAAATTCTGGATAACGTCGTATCACTGCTAGAACTGCACCAACTTCAGTGCTTAACATGCATGAGAGTCCTAGTTGTCTTCTTTTGGATTTTGTTGTGTCTTTTTTCTTTTGATTATGATCATCTTCTAGTTCATCGTGTGTGAAATCTTCTATGCTATCCATTGCATGCATGAAGATGTAAAATCAATATTCCTAGGAAAAAAATATGGTTAATTAGTTAATTAATCACGCATATACGTGTGTGTCTGATGGTTTTAAATTGCAGTTGCAGTTACTACTATCGTGATCTTGATTGCGATTATGTTGTGGTTGTGAAGACATAAAAATTATGATGTTGTGTAACTTTCTCTTTCTGGTTATGTCTTTCACATATGCATGTTCTTGATGTGTAACAAAAAGTGGTAGTTCATAGAGTGGGAGAGAGAGGAGAATAGGATACACAAAGGAGAGAGAGTTTTGTGGAGAGTATAGAAGACCAAGTAGTTTTGGAGAGAGTTTCGTTTCTTTATGTGGACACAAAAGAATCATGGGAAAAAATGTTGGCGGGTTATTTGGTAAAGAAGTGGGATTGTGATCAATGCAATTTTTCTATGGTTTCAAATCTTCCAAGGAATAACTCAAAATAACAATATTTCAAGGAAATTTTGTTAGGTGTGAGTATAGTGTCAAAACCAAATTTATTTATAATTTCTGTATAAAGTTGAATTAATTTAATTCATTCCTTCATTTTTTTTAAATAAAATTAAATTAAGTTCGAAATATGTTTATTCATTAAAAATATTGAAACAAAAAAAAAAGTTAAACAGAAATCTTAATACCGTGTCCTGCATTCAACAAAGAGCATACAAATATTTGACATCAATATAACTATTGCCAATCTTTTTATATAAATTTTTAAACATTGAAAATTTTTCATAAATAATTGCATAGATCTTTATATATATACTAATACAGTCATCATTGGCTGGAAAAGACCTTGTGAGGTGAGGATTGTTATGATATGATATGATGTGTCATACCATATTATTAGAGGCAACTTTAAGAGAGAAACACGGGAAAGACCAGAGAGACTCTAAAGAGCAAGGAGCACAAGGATTGAAGGAAGACACAAGATCATTGAGACATCATTGCTTAGTTCCATTCCATCTATTCTTTTCTCCTTGTAAGGTTACCATGACAATGAGTAGCTAAACTCTTTTTGTTAGGATTAAATGTAATCAACTCTATTAGTATGTATTCTCTTTGATTATGGTGTTGTGATTTTAATTATTTCAAGATATTGAAGTTATTCTTGCTTTGTAATGTTTATGTTTGATTTATTAGTGATTGAAAAATACTTTTGAATCTAGATGAGAATAATCATCTATCAAAACATAGATTCTAGACATGGAATGGATGTTTTGA
>Ga0315914_1003535_pt1 | contig 23697 bp, 13 predicted proteins | sample MpolenodulesMG_FD_203920 | JGI IMG/M metagenome (GOLD analysis project Ga0315914, IMG submission 203920) | Medicago polymorpha root nodule microbial communities from Los Angeles, California, United States - elongated nodules | ecosystem: Host-associated > Plants > Roots > Nodule | place: USA... | reverse complement strand
TATATATATATATATATATATATATATATATATATATATATATATATATAATTCATTAAAGGTAGTTACATCCTTGCCACAAAAAATGGTCATTACATTATATATCCAAAAAAATACGTCGGCGCATATCAACCAAAAAACGGATTAACACCGACCAAAAAGTGTCATATTTCATCTAATAAAAGTAAACCACCAAAATTTTCCATAACATCTTCAAATTCTTCGTTTGCTTTAAGCAGAGTGTCATCAAACATAATAGGATTGTCTTGATTTGTTGGGTTTTTTGGTAAAATCGGTCTCTCTTTTAGCTCAATCTCCATGAGTGTTCGGAAACGATCGTGTTGATCCAAGAATTCATCCTCCTATATTGTCGTCTCATTGCTCATGTGATTTTTCCACTTCGTGGATGATGGAGGTAGTGGGCAACCAACTTTCAACGAAAGAAGGACAAAATGATTTGGGATAAAACCAAGGCAAATCATGTTGCTTTTCGGGTTAACCGGAGGCCGACCTCTAAGTGGGAAAAAAGTCTCGGAGACTCTAATATCAAGGGTAGTCATCTATACCACTGGCCTATTGTAACAAGATGCAACAATGTGTCACATATCCGACAATGTCAACCATTTGTTGGGAGGTGCAAAACTGCTAGCATTTTTGGGAGGATGCAATCCATCCAAGATGTAGTTGTAGCGGGACTCGCTCGCATATATCTCAATGTATTTGTTCCTATGCTCTTTAACCTCTTTAATAAGTGCACTCCGCACCATAACATGACTTTCTTCCAACAAACCCATGGATTCGGCTATAACCCTAAACCCACAATGTCCATCGCCAATAACATCTACAATTCTCTCAATATATGGTCTCATGAATTTTGACATGTGATACATAGGACTCGAAGGATCATAATTTCTTGAAACCAAGCTAGGCTTAGGAACCGGAACCGGAGAAATGCCAATGCGAGCACCTTTTGTTTTACGTTGTGAAGTTTTTTTTGGAGGTGAAGATTGACTTTCCGGATGTTGAGAATCAATAGTCTCCCACGAAGATGGGATCCTACGTGTCGTTTTTGGTGTAGATTTGATTTTTTTCCTTTTCTCCTTTGGTTGGCACCTTCCTTGGAGGTGGTGACAACATTGTGGTCTCCAGAAACGCTAACAACCGCAAACCCTCTTTGATTTCTAGTTTCATTTGAAACGAAACTCTTTTGAGATGTTCTTCAATACCACTCCACTCCCCCGCGACCGAAAACAAATCTTCATTACTTTCTTCTTCACGCATATACAACTCATGCCAATGCGGGTGTATCTCATCCAATCGAATGGGCTTGTTGTGACGGATTTTCATAGCAGTGAAGCATGCACAAGGTAGGCTATACGACGTCCTTAGAACACAACCGCAAGTTTTCTTCTCGATGCACAAGGTTTTCCTAGCACGCTCTTCTTCCACAAAAATATAATTCATGGCTTGTCTAGACATGTGACCCCCCAACCCATAGTACAAAGTGACATCTTTGTATCGATGTTCCAAGACCGTAACGCTCCTACCAAACGATGATTGTATCTCCCCAAATTGGTTTGCCAACATCTCATCTATTTTTCCCAACAAGTACCCAAATCACCCTTGGAGGTCGACAAATATTCCTCCACCACACCATGAGCTCCTTCAACTCTGTTTGTGGTCCTGCACCCAAGATGTAACACAAGGTTTGTCCATTTCCTCACTAATTTGTCTTTAAAAGGCTTCAAAATGGTAGTTTCAACATAGTGAAGAAACTTTGGGTAATCCTTACAAGCATCTTGGAATTCCATTAGATTATCCGCATATAACTCTTGAGTAGGAGATTCAATCAATTTTTTCCATGCATCAAATATGGTATCAACTAACTTACTATGCTTCTCCTCGTCGACAATCTTCTTTTGCCCATCCACTACCACAACATTTTGTTTAACTTTACAATCGGTGATGATTCTTGCTCTAACATTTTTGCCAACATGAAAATAACAAAGTATTGCACTACTATCGGGGAGAACATTTGCTACGACATTCATCATACATGTGTCCCTGTCGGTCACTACCACCTTAGGCATATCACTATTTGGTTCAAGAAGTTTAAGCAACATTTGCAAAGCCCAAGTAAAGTTATCCTCCTTCTCCGACGTCATAAATGCAAAACCAACCAAGTATGTCAAATAGGTTGAGGTGACTCTAACTATTTCAAACAATGACATCCTATACAAGTTGGTTTTGTACGTGGAATCCATTATCAAAATAGTTAGAAAATTGTTAAACAACTTTAATGATGTTGGATGAGTCCAAAATATGTCTTGAACGGTTTGACTTTCCTTTTTTTCTCTTACGTAATAAACATATCCATTCTCTTCCAACTTTGAAATTAGAAATTGCATCTCCGTCAAGTCACCCATTTTTGAATTTATGACGTTCATTGTAGACTTTCTTGATATTTGTCATGGACTCTTTCCTTTTCTTCTTCAAATTTGTCAAAATACTTTTTGGTTTCACCGAAGAATTGGTCAAGTCATGTACAATCTTCTTGTCGTCCTCCATTAATCATCCGGCAAGAAAGTGTCCTGCTACATACGGCACCATCTCATGGTTGTGAACGCCATTAAAAATAGTCAATTTCCAAGCATTGTCTTCCCTGACGACATATCTACGCACCTTGAACAAACACCCACATTTTCTTGATCAAGTTGCTTCATGCTTCACTTTTCTCTTCGGTACTTTGTGCTCGCCACTCCGTTCACAAACCAACTCCAACATAACATTTCTACCTTCACAAGATCTTCTAATGATAACCATAAATCCAACCCTATTTGCTTGTCGACGAACCCAATCGAGCAATTCGTCTTTATCTTTCCATGTATCTCGGGTCGAGAAAAATGAGCTGTGTCCATTTTGTTGTCACGAAGTTTCCACACATCGGAATTGACGTTTGAAGCCTCAACTTTAACAGAAGCTTCAACCTTCACGGAAGCTTCCACCATAATGGGAGCTTTAACCTTAATGGAATCGACAACACTGAGTTTTCGATCACCTGGATCATCATCTGCATTCTCAACCACATCTATAAATAAACAACATATAATTGCTAAAATAATCAATAAACACGTATCTAATATCATATAATAACATAAAGAAACCAAAAAAAACAAATGAAAAAAAAATTGAAAAAAAAAATAAAAAAATTGTCAGTAGCCCTGCCAAATGAAAAGTTGAAAAATTTCTAAGTGTTGGGCGGCAGTTAACAGCCTCTGACACCCAGGGGTAGTTAATTTCCGCTGAAGTTCGTCACAGTACAAAAAAAAAACAGCAAACCAATCAAATGTAAACTCATTAAAACTTGCAATATCTGTTCTTTGATGCATATTGTGTGTAGAAACGTCCTAGCAATCGATCAACAATGATTAAGATTTTGACCAAAAAAAATTTGAATTTGGTTTTTTTTTTGTTTTGGAATGGTATGGTGAGGTAAGGTGATGAGGGAATAGGACCTAGGGTTTTCTAGTTTTAGGGGGGAAAAAACAACAACAGTTAACTACCGCTGGCGCCAGCGGCAGTTAACTGCTGCCGGTTAGCCCAACGGTAGTTAACTACTGCTGGAGGGTTTTTGGGAATTTCCATGTGCCATTGTGAACTTATGAATGTCAGAAAAGCAATATTCAGCTTTCTGAGGATAACAACAAGAAAATTGTTGTTGACACTTTGTAAAGGGCTGAAAAACACGTATAAATGACGGAAAAGCACCGACGGCAGTTAACTGTCGAGGAAGGGAACCGACGACAGTTAACTGCCGAGGTTCCCTCGACAGTTAACTGCCGATGTGATCCTGATACAAATATGGCAGAAACTCTTGTTGGAACAAAATGTGTTTGACAATACCACTTTGAGTTTTGATGATAACAAGGTATTAAAAAAATGTCAATTGGATATGCTAATATTTGTTCAAGTGTGCAGGACCATAGACAAAAATTTAAGTGTCTTTAAATCAAGCATAGGTTCTAGAAGAAAAAATGAGAGCAATGGAATCTTCAAAAAGGAAACTTATGTTGCAAGAAAGCATCTGAGGAAAAGAGCGTCTGAAGAGAAGAGGTTCTGAAGATCATCAGAAGTAGTCTCATCAGAAGCTGAAGTTAGTTAAATGTGGCATTTTGATTGCACATCATTGCAGAAGGAATAGAACCATGGAGCAACGACTATTTCAGAAGAATTAGAAAGCATTGAATGCTTATTTTCTGAGGAGCACAAGAAAATGGACATAGTACAATTGTACAACCACTATCTCCACTACTCTGTAATTTGTGTCTACAATAGTACAAGACAACAGCTGTGACTACGCTGGTAATTCTCTATACAAGGAATGAATTTGAAATTGTTCCCTCTTAGGACAATAATCAAATCAAGCAACAGATCATTGGTGATTATCAAGTTTCAACAACAACTCTTTTGATGTGCTGACAATCAACAACATTTCTTTCACACCTCTATATAAAGGAGTGAAGACTTGGAGATTTAAAAAGAGACTCACACAATTTTACAAAAGCCAGACCTCAGTTGAAATTGTTTCACATCAAGTTCACTTAGAATTTCTTAACAACGTTCATATTTTAGAAATTCTAGAGTCTTAAGAGTATGTATCTGATTTGTATTGTGAACACCACTGGTTGTATATCAAGTGTTCAACCTCAAACATTTTCTTTGTAATTTTGTTTGAATAGAAGTCTCTTGCAGTTGTGCTTGAGCATAGGAAGTCTCTTGCAGTTGTGCTTGAGTAGTTTGAAGTCTCTTGCTTTAGTGCTTGAGCAATTGTAATCAGATATTGATTTGAGTGAACTCTCCTTGGAAGTGCAAGGAAGAATGGACTACTTACAGATTGTGGAAGGAACCACTATAAATTGTTTTGTGTCTTTCTTCTTTCTGTATCTCTTTACTTATCCGCTGCAACTAGAATCTGATCACTACTTCAGAAGCTGAACTCTATCAGGTTCTGAACAGTGAAGTAAGTTTTAGGAGAAGAAAAAGAAAACACAATTCAACCCCCCTTTCTTGTGTTTTTCTCACATTCAACTCTCTCATCCATTATTATTCTCAATCTCTAAAAAAAAAAAATCAAATCTCTCTAAAAAACTCAACCAAATTTATTCAACAAAATCACAAGTAAGTAATCATAATGCTATTAACTTATATTTTAGTTGTTATAAATGTTTTTTTTTTACTTTTTGAGTAGATTTATTTTATTTTAGTTTTTGAGTAGATTTACATGTTATAATTCATTTTTAGAGTAGATGTAAGTTGATTAATTTAGTTAAAATATTTGCATGATGTTTATGTTATAGTTTAGAATTTTAGGGTTATTTTTAATTTTGGTGTTTTATATTTATTTTTTATTTTAGTTTTTAAGTAGATTTACATGTAAGAGTATATGATTTATTTTAAGAGTAGAAATAAGTTGATTAATTTTGTTATATTTTTTGCATTCTTATGTTTCTTTTTTTGAGTAAAACATTTTAGGGTTATAGTTATGATTTTTAGGGTTTATGTATAATTTGCACTTCAAGTGTTTGATGAAATGTTTGAATGAGTTTTTCATTGATTGTTTTTAATTTCTTATTGTGTAGATCTTAAATAATGGCTGATATGTTTGACATTCATGTACAATTCAACGGTGGAGAACCTAAGAGGTTGAAGGTTCGGCACCTTGGTGTCACGTTAAGAGGTATCAAGGATCAACTGAATGAATTCAACCAAGGAGTCAACCCCGGAGACACAAGGAGGGTGGGATACGTTCGGTATAAACGTCCAACGCTCGACGATGGGAGAATATCATTTAGTTGGGTGGAATTAACGAACGACGATAACGTGAGGAGCATGTTATTGGAGCACAACATGTTTCAGTGGATCGATATGCGTGTAACGTTGCTGAGATTAACTGAAGATATTATCAACAGTTGGATTCCACCAAAAGATCGTGATTAGGTATGGAATGCACCTTCCAACTACAACAATTGTCTTACCTCTAAAATGGGGTAATTCAAACATGTTACACGACAGTTCCTAAGCATTCATCTGGCAATTCTATTGTTCCTTTCAAAAGATTAAATTCTTGTTAGTTTGGTTTAGGTGAAGGTATTGAAGTGTCAAGGAATGCACCTCATTCTATTGACACTTGAATACCATCATCTAAACCAAACTAACAAGAATTTAATCTTTTAAATGGAATAATAAAAATTTCGGGTGAATGCTTGAGAACTGTCGTTTAGCAAGTTTGAATTTACCCCATTTCAGAGGTAAGACAATTTTGTAGTTGGAAGGCTCTACCCGAATGTAATGTAAGTTATCCAGAATCAACTATATAAGTTATGATATCAAATTCCTTCATATAAGATGAGTGTCACGGAATGCACCTCATTCTTTATGCGATTACTCGTCTTATATGAGGGAATTTGATGTGATAACATATAAAGTTGATTTTGCATAATACATATTTAGGAACTTTATGTATGTAATGTAATGTAATTTAATCGAAATTATTCAATACGCGACTTTAATCGAAATTATTCAATACGTTACTTTATTGAAAATTATTCCATACGCGATTTTAATCAAAATTATTCAATACGCGACTTTATTCAAAGTACCATAATGTAAACCAAATTGTACCAAAATGCGCGCGACATATAAAAAAACATTAAAAAAAAGACCCAAAACAATTAGATATTACAACCCATTACATTCAATCATCTTCCTCGTCACACATGTTAATTGGGTTGTCCCTGACAGTCCATGGGGCACCTGCTTTTGGTTGAGGATCAAAATAGCATGTCCTCCCGCTCCTCCTCAGCCTAGACTGATTATACATCGGCACCTTCGAATCCTTCTTTTCTACGGAACCATCACATTCGATTTTGTGTCATGTCACAGACGATTTTGCTTTCTTCTTGTCATCACCCTCCTTTTTGTTCAACTGAACCTGATTTTGATTCTGATTTTGAGACATATCTACATAGAGAAATTGGTGATCAAAACCTAAACTAAACAACTCTACAACAAAACCTAATTACGTGCCATTTTGACCAAACCTTCTAACAATTCTACAACCTACAACAATTCATCAAAACTTAATTATGTGACAATTTAACCAAAACTTCTAACAATTCTACAACAATTCATCAAAACCTAAACCTAAACTAACATCTAATAATAAAATCAACAAAACCTAATTATGTGACAATTTAACCAAAAACTTCTAACAATTCTACAACAATATTTCCTAACAATTCTACAACAATTCATCAAAACCTAAACCTAAACTATCATAAAATCAATAAAACTTCTAACAGCAATGCAATAGGATGATAACAACTTATTTGATTTTGTGTTTGAAATTGGTTTGGTAAGACTTAACCTTGTCAAAAATCGCACTTATGGATGTAGAAACCGCAACAATGGAGTTTTGAAAACCCTTAGGTGTTGTTCTGTTCTTATAACAGATTATCGGCAGTTAACTGCCGAAGTAATTTCGCCAGTTAACTGCCGTCGATTCATTTCCTCGGTAGTTAAATGACGCCGGGGCATTTCAGTCATTTATATGTGTGTTTCAGCCTTTGCATGTGTGTGAACAACAATTTTCTAACAACAAAGACACTTGTACATGAGAACTGGTCTTCTCCCATCTATTTTTGCTCATTCCTACCTTACATGGATTAACTCACGTTGAAAGATACACATCCGTAGGTTAACTCATGTTGAAAATACATATGCGTGAGTTAACTCACACTTGACTATTTTGACAGGAATGAGTAAAAACATATGGGAGAAGAGCAACCCTTCTATATGCTACTCTGTTCCCTCTTGTCTTCATCCAAATGTTTGTTCTGTTCCATTTCCACGTGAACCTAAAAGCTAAAACCAATCAAAACCACATTGTTTAATCTCTTTAATTGAAACTACCCTTGCTTCTTTGCACATTCAATTTACATTTGAGGAACAAAAATGTTTGCTAATGGTTTTGTTCACAACTTCAGTTCTGTTCCAATCTGCTGTCAAAATCAAACTTTGGCTCCTACCCATCATCAATTTCGTTCACCCAATTCGCTTTTGAAGTTAAAGAAGCAAACTTTACTGCCAAATACTCAATTCAAGATTTCCAGAAGCCAAAAACCTCGCTCCAATTTCGTAGTTTTTGCAGAGCAATCGAATTTATCTAAAGGTTAGACCCAAGTTTCATTTATTATTTTTTAATTAAGTTATTTGGTTTTATGTATTTCTCGTAGTTTAGTTAATTAGATTTTGGTTGTAGTGTTTGGAAGAGGTGAAGGGGTGGTAATTTCATGTTTTGTTAATAGGTTATTATTTGATACGTTGCAGTTCTTTGTTTTGGTGGCATGTTTAGTTTTGATGTTTGCAAAAATTTTGATGAGAGTTATGTTTACGAGGATTAGTTTTGCAATCCAAAAAGGCTTAGCGGCGCAGCTTGTTATTCGCTTGCTTTCCACTCACTTGTAATTTTTTTTATATATATATATAGATAGATGAGAGTTGAAAGTGTTGAATAAAATTGAAGAAACTGTGATAATTGAAATAAGGTGCATTAAAATGTTAAAGAGTAGTTTGGTACTAAATAGTTAACGAACTACTTCTTGACAGACACGACAGTATTAAACAGCTATTAAATACATACATGGACACGACGGTGAGTTCAGTGACACCGTGATTTTGTGAGCTCTAAGGTGTAGCTTTGTCAAAACCACAAGGGCTCATTGTGATTTTGCCAATCTTGCTGCCAATTCAAACATATGCTAACACCGACATGTTGACACCTATAATAGTTTGAGAAAATGGATTTATTGAATGTAACCACATGTGTCAGTGTCGTGTCGGTTTTGGATACTGATACATGTTGGGCCGTTACAAGACACACCTTAGTTAATTCTCCTGCTAGATTGAACTCGTTAATGGACATGCTTCATCATCTTTACGAATTTGCAGTAGTGACATTCATTTGGATTTTCTCAAATGACCGTTCCATACTACTTTACCTTAGCGTGGTTCACGGATTATTGTATTTCTCTGTAGTTAATTTAACAATGAAGTAAAACTTTTTCCTGAAATGCATGTTTATTTTTCCGAGAAAGCTTATAATTCACCAAAAACCTTTAAAATATGTGGTACCCTCATCCTGTAATGTGGTATCTTGTGTTAATTTAGGTTTTTATGTTTGGAATTTTATGCACTATTTTCTGATTTCATGCATTTGCATAACAATGAGGAAAAACAGTGCTAAGGATTACTAGAGCTAGATAGCATCAAACTCAAATCTAAAAAAAATAAATTATTTTGGGATGTAAAATGGCTAGTAACCATTTTCTGGCATTGATGTAAAATGCCAAGTCAAATTTCACAGAGAATATTCAAATATAAATTTAATCCTAAAATGTTCATAGTTTTCGTGTGTCGATGGCCACCTGGATGATATGATCCTTTCGTGATGATTACTGTATTTTCTTAAACCTGATAATTGCTTGTCTTTCGAAAATTCATGTGGGATCAATCACGTGATTAGCAATTGGTCTTGAGTTTATGCATTTGTGATGAGGCATCCTATTTTGAAAGGAAAACACCATGTATGATTAAGGTTTTGTTTGGATTGACATCTTTAAGCATATCCAATGACAAAAGCACTTTGAAACTGTTTGGAAGAGCTTATAGAATAAACTTATGACATGTCCATAAGCTATTTTCAGCTTATTTTCATTAGCTCTCTAGGATAGCTTATAAGAGAACAATTTGACTTTATTTTTTCTTTTGTTACAGAAATAACTTGTATATAAACGCTTATATGATAATCGCTTAGTTAAGTTGTTTATCCAAATAGGGCCTAAGACTTGTTGAACATTGAAATATCTTGCTATTTGTGTCAATTGTATGTCCTTCATAATTGGGAACACTTAATTTTTCAAGGATTGTTCTGTATAAATCCTGTCCAGAAAGCCTAACTATTGCTCTTTCTTTTTTATTATCTCTGTGGTTACGAGATAGTTCTGCAGAATGCATGGAGAGTTGGAAAGGATGGAATTGATGCAGGCACAAATCTAGTTCCTGTAAGTTACAATTACCATTTCCGGGTGTTGTCAAATGGCAGATATTTGTGCTATGTGATTTAGTACAAAGTCTTGTCAAATAGTGGCTATAACAGTGGTGTTATAGAACTGCAGTGTAGCGGAGTTTGAACAAATCGCTATTTTCTGCGATCTGGGATTGAAAACACTGCCTGTTGTTTTCAAGTTTGTTACAAATACTAGAATACCTTCTAGTTTTTCATGTTTCTATTTTCTTCTCTTCTTTTTGTTGATGCTAGAATTCTGTACCAAGACCAATAGCAAGGATTTCAGTAACTTTTGTGGCTCTGAGTGCTTTGCTTTTTGTGTTCAAGTCTCTCCTCTCTACAGCTTTCTTTATTTTGGTAAGTCATCCATTTTTCATATCATATTAAAATTTCAGATTATTGTTTTAAAGTTTTATATTGCTATATATTCATATGAAACCAATTGCCATGTTCATTCATGTACTGGCCATATCATGTTATTAAAGGGAACTTGTGGATCGAAAAGAATGTCTTTTCCCTTTTGTAGGGTTGAATTTTTTACGTAAAGCCATTGTTTCAAACGGCGGCTATGAGTATAACAGAATTTGAACAAATCACTATTTTCTGCAATCCGTGATTGCCAACAAGTTTCCCAATGGTTAAGACTTTAGGATAGTTCTAAGCCTTAAACTTCAATGCTATATCCTGTGATTAACACACAAGCACATTGTTTGTTCATAGGCTACCATAGGACTTGCATACTTTGCATACCTAGCATTCAATAAAGATCAAGGACCACCTAGCAGGAATGGAGGAACTACAACCAAACCTATGGATGATCCTTTGGAAGAGGCTAACAGGATAATGGATAAATACAAGTAGCATATCAGAGTAAGTTATTTTTGAACCAATCAATTTCTATTTTATACATAACTTAGATGTAAAGTTGTAATATTGTTAGTTTTGATGAGAAAGGGAAAAAAAACTTTGATAGAATGGAACTATCGTCATATATACAGATTTTGTTTTTCATTTCTTTGATCATATTATAGCCTTTAACCAAGCCTCAGAGTGCAAATGTCATTTTCTATTGCACATTTGTTAGATAAAGCTTATCTGCATTTGCTTAATTTTTTTTTTTTAATCGGTCTGTTTAGTTATGTGTGATAGATTTTGATAACAAACTATTATTCTGAACATAAAAGTAAGAGTGTTTGTTTGGTCTTGAATTTTTAAATAACCAGTGCCATTTTTCCTCGGGTGCTTACAACGAGCAGTCGAGCACTTGTTTCTGTTTAATATTATCTTTTTATGAGATTGGTTTTAGTTTTAGCTTCTACTGTAAAGAAACAACACTTTCTTCCGTCTTGTATTGTTATGTCCAATACTTACCTTTTAGTAGATCAAACGCAACCTTGGGGTGTGTTTCAGTTTTTTTTAGAAAAAAGACCCGAGTCAATTAAAAATAGTCGGTTTGGTTTGGCAGTGTTCGTTTCACGGAATCGGAACCAGATATGTATCCGTTAAATAAGAATTGAACAATGTTACCCTATCTAAATCCTCAACAAAAAAATGTTACACTAAGATTTTTATCCTTAAAAAAATTCGATAATTGATTTTTTTTTTTATTATTAAAAGAGAAGGAAGTGCAAAGTGTCATTGCAACTACTAATATTTCAGGTATGTTGTCGCCCTAAGATCTGATTGCTGCATAAATTCATTTTTTGAAGTCAAGGAATTATATTTTGAGATTGCTATGTACATGGCATATTCTCTTATCCTTGTTGTCACCTAGACTCGCTCCAATGGTGAGATTGATAAAGGACTTTACATATTTTTAAAGGATATGTTAAACAGTTAAAGTCTCACGTTAGAGATTTTCTTAGATATCCTATCAATCTCTATACACGATTGGATTAAACTCTAATAAGTCTAATTAGAGCATTTTTGAGTTTGTTAGAAATCACGGTGAAAACTTATGTTCAGCAGTGACCGAACTTTATAGTAGTGACCGAACTGCGGTTATGGTAGACCACATAGATGGTCATAATCATTACCTTTTAGACTGGAAAGTTACCGTGATTTTGTCAATATCTCTCCTATATTGCTCTCTCTCCCTCACCCTCTCCCTCCCCCTATCTCCCTATTCGAAAGGCTGAATTTTGTAGCAGTAACCGAACTGCATTGTCGTAGACCACGCAGATGTTCAGAGTCGTTCCTTTTAGAACAAAAAGATAGTTGATTTTGTGAATATCTCTTTTATATTGCTTCCCCCACCAAAAGTTGAATTTTGTAGTAGTGACCAAACTGCGGTTGCGGTAGACACCACATAGATGTTCAGAGTAACTACCTTTAAGATAGGAAAGGTGTCGTGATTTTGTCAATATCTCTCCTATATTGCGCGCTCTCTCTCTCTCCTTCCCTCTCTCTCATCTTGCCTATCATTTCTCTTTCATCCTTCTCTTTCATAAAATACATCAAAATACACTAAAATCACTGTGACTTTTCCGCCACCAAAATCATTGAGTCCTAGATATCCAAACACACACTTAGTAATTTATCGGCGAAAAAAAAATTGGCACAAGTAAATGGTCAACCTGACCAGATTTTTTTCTTCTCTCATGATTTTAAAGTCACCAACACCTTGGTTTATATCATCATAATAGCAAGCTTCTTTAGTACTAAATCTTCCATAACTTTTCTTATAATATATCCATAACTTAAGGAATGTAATGCGCCCAAGGTAATTGAATTACTCTCAAAGATTTTCACATGCACATCACGAAATATCTCCATCTCCATACTATTATGATGCAATTTTGCTTTTACTTTTACATTTGCCGCCATATTTGAAACTGCCATCATTGGTCATTTTCAATTCCACCGTAACAAGCATTGTTTGTCATTTTCAACTCAAACATTACAAAAACATCATCATGTAGATGCATGAAGAAAGGTTTAGTGACGCAAAGAGGGATGTAAAAATTCTACAACTAAAAAATTCTTCAGATGTTCTGCAGCATGTAAAAGTATGTTTCCACCATGCCTAACAATGTTTTAGCTTTCACTTCTTCAAATGTGAATTTGTGAAGGCTTTACTGTTTTTAACATGCTCATAAGTTTGTAAGATAACAACATTATCATTTGGGATTCAGTTTTTTTTTTTGCAGAAACGATCTTAATACACAACATTGATATAACAAAAGAAATAAAATATTGAGAGTGAATCATTGAGAAAATCATATGGGATAATGTGATCGAATATTTTAATTTATAAAGTTATTGTTGATTTTTTAAAAATTTTGAAAATCAAATTGACCGACTTTTATAGTTTTAAAGACTATATATGTTTGGTTTCGAGTTAATAAAAATTGATTTTGAGGAAATTGATTCTACAAAATTATTTTTGCAAAAAGAGAGTGAAGATAGGTAAAGTGATTTATGTTTGGATATTTTTATATAAAAGTGGGTTGAACAATAAATTAAGTGTTAAAATCAATTCATTAGTCAAAAGTTTCAACTTCTAACCTCAATTAGATATCATTGTAGAATTTTGTCAATTTCAAAAGATCAAATGAACTGACTTGTGTCTGTAAAAAAAGACTAAAAAAGACTAGTAATTCCTTAAGATTAAAGATAAAATGATCACTAAGTAAAAATGTTAAAAAAAAAGTAAAACCGTTAATTTTGCCGTAGTAAAGAAGAACCATTCTGATGTTGATGGTTCATTTATCTTATTTTTTGACAAATGATTCACTTATCTTATTAGAACGCTAAAAAAGTAAATAACTTATTGATTAGTCAAACACTAGGTTCAAACAATACAATAAGACTAGAAAACAACAAGTAATTAAGTACAAAAAAGTGAAGTTTAGGACTAATAACGAAAGAGAATAATTAACCTCTTTCTCTAGCGTGAGATTGAATAGTAAATTAGTAGTAAACATTTGCTTAAGTCATGATTAATTAAAATAAGTACTTATGTTATTGCTTATCATTATTGAATGAAACATGGACCACTCAATGTTATTTATATCATCTGCCTTCACTTTAGGAACTTAAAGGAGCCCATAGGCGCTTATAAAGGTTTCCTACTAGTATCTTCTTCTTAGGCTTTCTAAAAAGTATACTAGTATTAATGATGAAAAAAGGGACAAAAGATCATGACTTGCTAGATTTCTCAAAATCAATATTTCTCATATTTTGATTTGTATTGTAATTATGTATTTTATTGCCAAGTTCATTGACATTGACTTTTTATTGTGTGCAACTTTATTTTGTGAAAATGTAAATACACCGATAGAACAACCTTCCTTTAAAAAAAATAATGGAAGTGAAAAAAGGGTATATCCTTTTTTTTAAAGTGTTTGAATGTTGTGTTTTTAGTTTAGTCTTTGCATATGTATATCATTCATATTCATATGAGAAACGCGTCCTCATCGTGAAAATCTTATAAACAATGAATTGATTTATGCAAATATAAGAAGGGTATTTGATGAGAACTCATGTTTATTATGAGGAACGTGAACTATCAATTCAACGTACATAATTAAAAAAAACTCAATTTAAAAGTCATGTGACATATCCAACGTTGTCATTTCCCTCATATCCAACGATTTTATTTTCCGGATGGTCGATAATGAGAAATGTACCTTTTTTGGCATAGTGTTTGGAAGGGAATTAATTAGAGAGATTCAATAGACTTGTGTTTAACTTTAGACAAAAATGTGTCAGCGGCAAAATGTGTAGGCACAAGTGGGGGCAATGGTGGTGGAAACATACTCTTTTTGTGGGATAAGAAAAATTGATGGGAGAGTGTAGTAGCTTGTTACGTAATGTTTCTTTGGAAACTAGTGGATATGGAGTTTTGATGATAGTGAAGATTATTTCGTCAAATACGCATATTTTGTCGACTCATACTGTGGTTAATGAGAATAAGAGTTCTATAGATATAATTTGGAACAAAGTAGTTTAATTGAATATGTTTGTAACACCCATACTAAACGTATCTAGAAAGTTTAGTATGTGCATTATCTTTAGTATTGGATACAATAAAATTTACAACATAAGCTTTCGAATGAATAATATATACAACAAATCATGTTCGTACTTTTATCTAAACAATGCTATAAAACATAGAAATACATCCTTAAATCCATAAACATCCTGCAGCGGGTCCGAACGAGCACTTGCTGATTACCCACTCAGTCACATGCTTGCTATCTCCTGTTGAACCAACCTGTTAATCCGAAACAAAAAAGATTGGGATGAGACATAATGTCTCAGTGAGTTCTACCTAGTCCTAGGATGTAGGTAACCTCGAGGAAAACCTAGGGTTACCACGTGTCTACAATACAACCATTCGGTTGATTATACGTGCGTGAAACATATTAACCTAGACGATCGTGCATACTAGTATCGTCGTAAGGCCCTTCATATCTTAGCTTACAAGTCTTGTCATATCATCAACATGTCATGGCGGTCGAAGGAACCTAAGGCCGCTATGCCTAGATACGATAAACGCATTAAGACCTAAACATAGCTTATTCATGACACGATCCTGAACTGGACGATCAGGGAGGTACTAAGATCATCGACAGTATATCTTCATGAACTTATCCTAGCACATAAGCTTACACATAATTCATTACATATCATAATCGTATCGTATTCATAGCCATTCATTAAGTTAGAGGTTAGCGTGTAACAAACAACATTATCTTGGTTCATTTTACGGAGTGTATCGGGTGGAGTAACCCCGAGTACAATCCCTTACTTTACCGATGAGTTTCTAGCTAAGATACATCAGACTCCCTCAGTGTCGTGTGGGCCTACCTTGCGGAGCGTATTCCGTCCCCCTTGGTGTGAACCTCTTGAAATCCCCCTTGGTGTGGATCGCAAGAGACACGATACCTACGTATTACTTATAGTCTTGTTCATACGTGACGAGTTTATACTTAACTTACTTAAAGAATCACCACGAATCTGTAATCTACTTGTTTAGCAGCGAAACATTTACTTATCATTACATAGCTTAACTTACTTAAGTTTCATGCTAACATATTAGTTCTCGACAACCTACGTAGAGGCTCTATGGTATTCCCATTCTTAGGTTTATCGCTACCCGAACGTAACAATACTTAACTCTCTTGGTCCATTCTTGTCATATATATTACGATTGTCCATGAGTTTCATTTCAAGAATCGTTCGATGTAATGTGCATTGCTTAGATGATGTTTAGGGGTTTTAACATTGGAAAGTATCACAATAAAAAGCCTCGGATGGCACTACGGGACCCAAGATGAGCCAACAAGCCAAAGAAAAGTGGGAGACAGCAGAGCCAACTCACCTATGGCGTGTTGCTTCTGGGGAAACTCGCTATAAGCGAGTTATTTCGCTTGTGGCGAGTTTCTTTAGGTCAGTAGTGCAAAATTTCGAGTTTTGACCCTAAATTCATCCAATCTTGATCCTGCAATGCTCATTACACTTCTAGTAACTCATATAAACATAAAATTCATCATGCATGGCAATTTTAACATAAACATGACAAGAATTAGCATTTGGGTACTAAAATCCTACATACTAAACTTAGCATAATTCATGTTTTCTTACTAGAATTACACAGCCCAAAGGTAGGTTAAACTATCTAAAAACTCACCTTGACATGATTCTTGTAATGACCTCAAGTTCCAACTCTATCTCAAACCCTAGAACGTGCAATTCCTCTAGCAAAGTAACTCCAAGCTTGCTAAGATCATGATGAGTCCATTCTTGGTACAATCTTCATGCTTACACCATTACCATGCCTTGATCTTGCTAGAGATATGAAATGTTGAAGATTGAGTGAATGCGGGAGGGTTAGGGTCGAGTTTCTAGAGAGAAGGAGGAGGAAGTTTCTTGTCTTGTAAGCTTAGAGAGAGAAACAACATGAAACAATGAAGATTTTGGGACCAAACACCTTTATATACCCCCTTGGTGCAAGCACCAAAATGTCGTTCGTCTTAATCGTGTTTATACTAACACTGATAATTAACCCTTGTTTCTCTGATGTTGCATCACTAGACATTCCTTGCCGTAAATAAGATTCTTGAATACTTAACCTCTGATACGTTCGATAGGTAAAATTCTTATTGCTGACGAGTGGGATGTTACAATGTTTCTTTTTGTTTGGTGTTTGCTTAAACACAGCTTCTAACTTGGGACAATTCTAGATTGATTGACTATGTTCGTGTATGTGTGAAGGATGAAAGCTCAACATAATATTCCTGTTGATTTTTTTTTGACCAATCTTGTTGATTGTGCTGTATTTGGAAAGATGTGGGTAGAAATTTTCAAGTGGCTAGCAGGGCTGGTCTAAGGGTAAGACGACCTAAGCCCTCATTTTAGACCTCTGAATTTTGGATTTAGAATAAAGGTCTCACAATAAACAAATTTATGTATATATACAAACGAATAAAGGTCACCCAACAAATTAATTATAAAACCAGGGGGGTTTTACCATCCGGCGAGCCTGGACACATGCCCGGGCTCAACCCATACTTCCTTTGTATCAACACAAGAAAATTGACTTGTAGTGACAACCGAAATCCGTCACTAAAGGAAAAATTTCTGTAGCTAAATGTCCTGAGAACATTGACCGACGGCTCAACGACTGTATGTTCCACCTTTACCTACGGACAAAACCGTAGGTAATTCTAATTTGAAAACATTAAGGACCTCTACCTACGGTTGCGGCTGTCACTAAAATTTATTATTGTTTTATTTTTTTATATTTTCTTTTCTACTATAATTCTAAAAATGAATAATTCATAAAATTACCACTAAAATTAGAATAAATTCTTGAAGTGACTTAACTAGAATAATTCTCCCTAACTATGAACTATTATACCATTCACCCAAACCAATACTCAATACTCATAGAAATACTCGATACTCACGTGAATCAAAATCTATATGTACTCCATTGTTCATTTAATTTATGGTAACAAAATTTGAATCACTATTCATAATAGCTTATCAGACAAAATGACATACTATCAAGTTACAACTTACAATCACTTATACAATCACTTCATACCTAACAAAAGTTGGAAATCCACCGGTTGTCAAGCCCTGTCAATTAGCTAGTAAAATAATCTTATAAGCCCGTGAGAAAGAATTGTTACCAACAAGATCAACGATGTGTGGTTCAATGACTTGATGATGTTACACCGAGCGGGAGATATTCAAGTCACTTGATGATGTTGATATTATTCAAACCTTCATCGCAAAGTGTTCTCGAAAAGGGCATTTACCACCTAATTTTATTTAGCACACTATTGACAGGTTATGTTTCATCTCTCTTATTTCAATTTGTACTTTTGTTGACAAAATGATAAGTCTCTTTTATTTCGATTTATGACTATTTATATATTATATCACATGTGAACTTGCGGTTAAAATTTTGCCCAAACTCTATAAAATTTCTGGCTCCACCACTGTATACAACTTTATCATGAAGCAAAGATGATAGACGCGAGACTTTATGATGTTTACAACATGGCCTCAACACTTCCAACATAGAGCTTTACAAAGTGGACTATTTTTCAGCCGGAAGTGCTACACTTACAACACTTCCACCTATATAAAGAAATATTTATTTTTCATTTTAATTGTAAGTTTTTTATTATAAAACCTATGAATTTATATCAATTTTTCTCATTAAAAAAGCCTCATAATATAATATGCTTTAGGCCTCAAAATGTGTTGGACCAATGGCCAGGTATATCTTATTTGTTACATAACCCGTTCATTTACACGCTCTTCAATTCAATGGACTTCTTGGAAGCTGGAGGCAGTTTTGTGCTTTATTACATGTAATTTGGATGGCTTGCTCCTAAAGTATTTGGAAAGAATCAAAATAACATAATTTTTGGTCATGAAGAATCAACTATCCTGCAATGGATTAATTTGCATTAAATTTTTGACGTGGTGGTCGCTTAAAACTGATATTCCTTATTATTTTTCTTATGATTTGAATCTATGGCAGCTTAACCCATTGAGATGTTATACTAGCTTTGATCTTTGATGGCTTTTTTTCTTTTGTTGGTTTTGGCTTTTGGTTTTGATGTATTGTACATGTTGATTTCTGTTGTTTGCACATCTCATGCTTAGAATAAATTTTTAATACAATCCTTTAATTTCTTATTTTTTTTAAAAAGCATATTTATTGCCGCCTTCTTCTTCTCCTAAATATTCTCATCCCTCAAATAAACTTCTAGAATATGTCTCATTCTTCTGCCATCTCAATCATCAATAATCATCTACAATAATCTAAAATTTTGGACCCTTTATTGATTCGTGTGAGACATCTCTTACCATGAGTTATGTTAATATTTTTTTGTATAATTTCAATTTTTTTTAAAAAAATAATCATTACATATTCATTTATTATATCTACTAGCGGAAACCACTTTTTTTTAGTGTGTTAACGCTCGTAGATTATGAACAATTAATATATTTTGATTTTTATTAAAAGTATAGGTATAGATGTTTGCAACCTTCAAATTATAACAAACCCAACAAAAACTAGGAACATTAACCCACCAAATATAATAATGAGGATATATGTCATATGAATCAAGTTTATCGGCACAACAATTGTCTTACCTAGAAATGAGAGAAACCAAAATTTGATAGATATAAGAAGAACAAGACAATTATTTCATCTGACATGAAGATCCCGCAAAAATTCCATATTGTTAAATGCGTCAACGACCAATTTAGAGTCACGCTCTAACCAGACTTATTGTTATATATGAATGTATTAGATTAAGGTGCAAATGGTTAGTCTTGCATCGACTATGGATGAGGTAATACATAAGAGATGCAATTCATATGCCTGTGTTTTAAGGTCGATGACATGTGGTGTTCCGGTCTCTTTCTAATCTTAGATAATTAGTCTATTGTTTTTCCTGACGATCCTCCAAACTCTAACAAGTGATATCAATGTCTAATTCGTCTTGATGGGGTGTCAGATCTTGATAATTGGATCCTTTTATCAAAGCTCTATGTGGAAATGTAGTTAAGAGGTATGACTTGTTGGTTTTAATAATGATGCAAGTATGAGATGTGGAAGACTCACACTTGAGTGTGAGATTTCGGGTTCAAGTGTGAGTGGCTAGTCTTATATTGACTATAAATCGACTAAATGTTGATATAAGATAGGAGAGACATATAGTCGGTATCTTAATGTGTTGAGTGGAAATGTGGTGTTCTCATCTCATGTTGGTCCTAGATTATTGACTTGGAGCTGATATAAAAACAAATAACAATAATGAGATTTAAAATTAGAGAGAAAACCTTAATAACAGAGAGGAGAATGAATGAATTGAAATACTTTTGAGACCCTTCTGAATCATGCGTTTGGTATCTTAATGTGTTGAGTGGAAATGTGGTGTTCTCATCTCATGTTGGTCCTAGATTATTGACTTGTTGTTGCTCCCGATACTCACGTAGACTTACACTTTATGAGAGACTGTTGAGTCAAGTGATTAGTCAAAAATCTATTATCAACGGACTAAATGTTGAATATAAATAAATGTAACTCTCTCAATCACTTAAAATTTTAGGTGGAGATGTGGTATCCAAATTTCATGTAGGTCTTGGATCATTAGCTCATTTTTGTTCAAGGCACTCCCTTGACTCCCAAACACATGATATCACAGTCTGGTTTGGCTTGGTGGGGAAGTTAGAGCTGGATCATGGTGTATTATATTATTGTATCAAAAGTTTTCTTGACTTTGTGTATATATAACGTGAAAGACTTATTTTGGGAAAGATTATTGTGTTCAAGTATGATTTGAGTGACTAGTAGTACATCGGTCGTCAATAGACTAATATTAAATCTATAAGAGAGGAGGTACATAAATGTAGTGATATTTTGACCATCATTGATTATTGATTCATTGTTTGTTTCAGAGCTCCAGATAATATATTTCTCCACTTATTTTTCTCTAATACAAAAGAGTGAAGTTGTTTCCTTTATCTTTTCTTCATTCAATATATCCAAATCTCTTATGTTCTTATAAGTTCCAAGAAGACCCACTATCACAATTGGACTCCCACCGTACCTCAAAGTTGCACAAATACAATCACTAAATATTGTTAAGAGTACCATATGTTAATGCTGGACCACAATATTTACCATAAGATGACAAAGAAGGGTAGTGGTTTCCTCCATAGAAAACCTTCCCTTCATTCTCAAAGATTGCAAAGTGCAATATTAAATTGGTAGGCCATTTTACAAAAGTAAGCGTGCAGAGACAAAACAAATAAATAATCACATAAGACTTGTAAAAGCAAAAGAGGGAAATCATTGAATATCCCCACTGTTCAAAACATCATTTTTCAATAGCTTAAAAATTGTCGAGAGATTCGTTAACCATTATAGTTTTGTTTTTCATGATTACATATTAAATGGATGTTCACGTTTTTATTTTTTTGAGAGGGGGTATTTAGATTTGATTATACCAGTAGTATTTTTTTACATAAGTAAAAAATTTCTATTGTTTCAAAAGAAACACTTTTTCCTCCAAAATTGAAATCAATTTTGCTATATTGTATTACATAAGCCATATTGCTTAATTTTTCTTTTGTAAAAGAGAAAAAAAGGTATTTGAGAGTTCTCAACTAAGCTCATAAAATAAAACAATTGTAATTAAATTTCTAAAATTTTCAATAATTGGTAAATTAGCTTATAGCTTATAACTTTATTTTTATTTGTTTATAGTGCTTTTTATAAGCTAATTTAAGTAATTTATAACTTGTATTTTCTCTCTCTCAATTTTACTCTTGTTATTTTAATTAAAAAAATTAAGTATTAATTGGAATGTCAATTCTATCAAACACTATAAATTTAACCATCTAGCTTATCAACTATATTCAATTAGTTAATTTATATGTTATTTGTTATAACGTAATTTAATGTTAATTTATCCGTTGTTTGTTATAATGTGGTTCATCAGTTATCAAAAATTTTTACTAAATAAATAAGGGTCATGCTAATCAATGCCTTTGTGGCATTAGTTAAGGATATAAAAAAATAATTGAATGTGACAACTCATTTGTTTTTAAATTCATTAATTGATATGGCAACACATGTATAAAATAATTATACACTTATGAAATATCCAATTAAATTGTTATATTAAGATACATTTATGTGAAAGTGAGTTACATAAATTTCATAAAAAAATGAAAGAAATTGAGTTACATGATACTCCTTCCGTCCCAAATTTATGACGTTTTGGCCATTTTACACGTATGAAAAAATGTAATTGATTTTGTATGGGATGAGTAGTTTTACAAAATTGTCTTTAGTAAATGGTACGAGAAAGATAAATTAAAAAATTGAAAGAAGATGAAGTAATAAATAGTTAATAATATAATCTAAACAATCAGTTTTATTGGTATCGTAAAACAATATATAATTTGAGTTTTTTTTTTAAAGCGACATATAATTTAGGACAAATAGAATGTATCTTATCCTAAAAGTTAATGAATGGTCGTAATTCTAACCAATAGCTACTAAAGTTTGCATAATTGCCACCATATAAATTGATCAATAAATCATATATATAATAACAATCCTTGAAACTGTTAATTTAACACGTGTTTGTTGTTGTGTACAAGTGTGAGTTATATGCCCCATATCGGATAAAAGAGTAAAGGTTGAACACCTTATAAGTAAGAGGACCCATAAACCCATTGTCTTAAGGTTTTGGGTAAAAGTGTGGCGTCTCTCTTGCAAGTGCGGTTGTTCTAACCTTGATGTGGACGGTCCCCCCAGTGACCCAACAGTGGTATCAAGATGTACTTGAAGTTGTGAATGAAGGCATACCAGCACTAGCAGCGAATGCAACTGATGTACAACAAGCAGCACATAAAGAATTGAAGAAAAAGGGGGAGCACGATAAAGTGATGGACTCACACTTGAGGGGGAGTGTCGTGTGCAAGTGTGAGTTATATGTCCCACATCGGATAAAACAGTAAAGATTGAACACCTTATAAGTAAGAGGACTCATAAACCACTGCCTTAAGGTTTTGGGTAAGAGTGTGACGTCTCTCACATGTGTGGTTGTTCAAGCCTTGATATGGAAGGTCCCCCCGAGCTCCCCCCACTGACCCAATAGTGGTATCAGAGCCTCGGTTTGACGAAGGGTGCGACCGAGGCAGCCAGTCCGTTTTCTTGTGCAGAAAGCAGCAACGGCGATACAAAGCAAGTAAGAGTTTCCGCTTGAAGGGGGAGCATGATGAATTGATGGACTCACACTTGGTTTTTAGTAAGAGTGTGGCGTCTCTCTTACAAGTGCGGTTGTTCTAACCTCGATGTGGACGGTCCCTCTATCTCCCCCGGTGACCCAACAATGTTTAAGTTATATGTTGTTAAAAATACGTTGCATCATCCAATGTGGGACTAACTCCATTACCCACATATGAGAATTGCACCTCGATTGAGCCTCATTTGTCTGGTTCCCTGACTTAGCTCTACCAGCAGCAAATGAGTGCAAAAGAAAAAAGATGGGGAGGATGAGAAAAATGTGTGTTATGAT
>Ga0315914_1003534_pt1 | contig 23710 bp, 7 predicted proteins | sample MpolenodulesMG_FD_203920 | JGI IMG/M metagenome (GOLD analysis project Ga0315914, IMG submission 203920) | Medicago polymorpha root nodule microbial communities from Los Angeles, California, United States - elongated nodules | ecosystem: Host-associated > Plants > Roots > Nodule | place: USA... | reverse complement strand
TTTTCTAAGATTATTGCTTATTGAGGTAATGGGGTTAGATTTCAATCATAATCTCTTAGTTGTAGTTTCTTCCCTAATTTTATGCATAAGTGCTTATTTGAGATTGAAGGCGAGAAAAAAGACAATAGGGGGGGTTGAATTGTGTTTGTTTTTTCTTCTTTTTCTCCTACTGAAGTCACTGATCAGAAGCAGATAAAGTTCAGCTTCTGAAGTGATAATCAGAATCTAAATGCAGCGGATAAAAACAGAGAGAAGAAAGACACAAAACAATTATACAGGTTCCTTCCACAAACCAAGTAGTCCTGTCCCCCTTGCACTTCCAAGGAGAGTTCACTAAAATGTAATATCAAATTACAACTGCTCAATGCTACAACTAGCACGAGACTTCAAATTACTCAACCACAATTGCAATAGATTTCCTATCAAGCACACAAGCAAGAGACTTCCAATGCTCAAGCACAATTGCAAGAGACTTCAATTGCTCAAGCACACAACCAAGAGACTTCTAATCAAACAGAATTACAAAGAAGTTTGTTTGAATTTGAACACTTGATATACAATCAGTGGTGTTCACAATACAAATCAGATACTGACCCTTAAGACTCTTAAGACTATAGAATTTCTAAAATATAGACTTTGATAAGAGATTCTAAGTGACTTTAGATGCAGAACAATAACAGAGTTTGAAACTTTGAATTGTTGTATGAGTCTTGCTTTTGTGTATGTCTGTATATTCCAACTACTAAGTCTTCACTCTTTTATATAGAGGTGTGAAAGATACGTTGGAAAGTTGCCAGCACAAAAAGAGTCGTTTGAAGCTTGTTGAAAATCACCAATGATCTTTTGCCTGATATGGTTATTGTCCTATGAAGGATCAATTTCAAATGCATTCCTAGCTTGAAGGAACATTTTTGCAGGCAAAGCTGTTATTCTTGTCTTGTTGCAGAGACACGAACAGAGTAGTGGAGGAAGTGGTTGTACAACTCGTACAATTGTCCTTTGTCAACGCTCTTGATAGAACAAGCATCCAATGCTTTCAAATTTCATCTCAAGGGTCGTTGTTACACTCTTTCAGTTTAATGCAATGCTGGACGAGATTAAATCCATTACCCAGCCTTTGAAGCTTTAAGTCTTTCATCTCCTGATGAACTTCAGCTTCTAGTGATCTTGCTTCTGATGAGATGCTTCTGACGAACTTGCTTCTGACGACGCCATCACTTCAGGAACACTTATACTTCAGATGCATTTTTCTTCAGATGCTTCAAGCTTCCTTTTTGTTGATTCCTTTGCTCTCTTTTGTTCTTCTAGAACCTTATAAAGATATCAAATTTTTGTCTATGGTCTTGTACACTTGAACAAATATTAGCATATCCAATTGACAATTTTTAATACCTTGTTATCATCAAAACTCTAAGGGTAACGTATGTTAAACATATTTCGTTCCAACAATCTCCCTCATTTTAAGGGTAATGTATGTTAAACACATTTTGTTCCAACAATCTCCCCCTTTTTGATGATGACAAACATTAGTATTTAAAAAGTGCAATTGTTGTTAATCTAATTAACAAGTTGACTTTAAGGGTTTGAGGTTTGTAAGCTCCCCCTGAGTCTAATAGTACTTTAAGGTGAGGTTTGTAAGCTCGACCTGAGTTCTATCCATGTTAATTAAATTCATCATTAAAAACGAAATAACACTCAGAATAATCTCACATTAAAAGATTAAGAGATAAGAAGAAGGTCCTATTAATTTAACTTGATTAGAATTAAATTAATGGGGCTCAGCGCTTATAAATACTATACATCTACTCCCCCTTTTGTCAGCAACATAAAGTATAAAAACTAAAGACAAAATGGAAGAGATGAGAAAAACGAAGTGAGATATTCTATAAACTATTACGTAAGCACATAAAGTTCAGAAGCATAAAATTGGTCAGAACCATATAACATTGATCAGGAGCAGTAATTCAGAAGCATGTAAACACAAATTCAGAAGCGAACAAAAGATACTAACAAAAGATTTTAAGAACAAGCTTAGGGTGTGCAATCTAAGGTTGGCCTTGTTTTTGGAACATTTCCATCATATGTTTCATCAACTTGTTTGTTTCTTCAGCCTGTTGCTTCATTTCTTCTTGAAATCTTCATTGCTTCTGATCAAGTTCTCTTCTCTTACTCTTGCTTCTTCCAGCTTAGCTTCTGTAGAAGACTTGTATTCTATCAGAAGTAGCTTCTACTCAAGAAGTTCTCTCCATAGCTGCCTGTTTTCAGTTTCCAACTCAGCATTCCTTTGCAGCAAGGCTAGTTCTGTAGAGACTGGATTGACATTCACCTTTGACATTTAACTCTCTTGGATGTATACCTGCTGGAATGAAATCAGTAGCATTTCTTTCCCTTAAGCATAGAGGAGTCTGCACCCAAGTTCTTGGAACTTTTACTTCTTTTAGATTATTATCAACTCCCTTCAGCCAATCTTGAAGCTTTTGTTGAGCAGAGTCTTGAGCATCCATATAAGTTCTCTGAAGCTCAGTCAAGACATAGTCTACTCTCTTCCAATAATCAGTTATCTCTCGGCTTTTCCCTAAATAACTTGCAAAACAAGTAACAAAAGTGCCTGAAATATTCATTTGAATTACTACTTTCTGGCACTTATCAAACTCTCCCCAACTTAACTCTTTGTTTGTCCTAAAATAAAAGATTGAAAACCAAACAAGTTTAGGACAAGATACAAGTACAAAAAGGTTTTGAAAACTTTTTCAGATGAATGACTCAAAGTGAATGCACGGTCAAGTCTCAAGTTTCCAATTAATCTAGAATTCCACTGCAAATATGAAATGAGTCCTAAGCACAAAGTTCATGTCACATAGTTCAAGTCAATAACACACTTACCCACGAACCACACCTAACACATTTCTTTGTAAGTAGATAAACAATGAAATCAATGAGTGAGGGATTTGAACATACATCCGGCAATCAAGTTAACATCCAGATCACGTTATGTGTCCATCCAAATATCATTTCAAAAGGCACAAAAGCATGGATCAAAAGGTCTTTTAGGGTTGTAACTTGGCTCGGCTACAAAAGAAAGGATATTTGTGGGACAATTGAATTCAAATGGCCAAGCATAAGGAAACATTCCTTCTATTCACATTCAAAAGATAACCTTACAAGAATCCCCTTAATTCTAAACAAACCCTTGGTGTTTAATCATGATACACCTTGATCTTGACAACTTATTCTATTTTTGGATTTTCTTTCTTTTTCTTTTTCTCTTTTTTTTCTTTTTCTTTTGTATTTACACACAACGTTGTCTTGATCAAAAACTTCTAATTCCACCAATTTACTTGACAATTGATTTAACCAACCTTTTCTCCCCAACTTGAATCAAAATATACCCTATTTGAATGTTCCCCTACTGTATGGCAAAGGGACAAATAAACATGAAGGTTTTAAGGTTCAACAATTAAAAACATATCAGAGTCCTATAGTGCGTCAAAAATGAACTAGATTTTGCAAAACTTTAGGGCAATTTCATCAAGCATTGTGCTTATGAATTGACAGTTCATAATTGAGGACTCTGATTCATTTGGCTCAGATGGGTTAGCATTTACTCGCTCTTCTCACAAGGTAGGCTATTTGTGGTCAAGTAGTTTTCACTCATTAACAAAAATGTGCCTTGATCATTTCCATGCCTTTACACAATTCAAAACAATTATTGGATTTAATATAAAACGACCGAGTTATACAATGAATGCCGATCTATTGGATTTAACATAAAATGACCGAGTTATACAATGAATGCCGGTTTCCTTGCATATAGTACAACACATTGAGATTTCCTCACATTTTGGCTAGAACTAAGTGGTTCACAACCAATTACATTATTGCGGAGAACTAAATGAAATGAAATTTGCGCAAACTACTCGTTTCAGATTCAAGTAAACACCTAGAAAAACTGAAAACTTGTACCTTGTCTTTGCGTTTTGTCACAACTATCTATCATTATCAAACATCTGAGATTTGCTCAATCTTTGGTTATCTTTCAAGCACTTTAAAATTTGAAGCTTTGAGCATTTTTCTTTTTCAAATCAAGCAAGAGTGATATACTAAAACAACTTCCACACTTTTCAAAATAAAACAACATGAAGCACTTGTTTTACACCAAAAAGTGCTAAACACGTTACACCATTAAACAATACGATTAATGTACTTAAAACGATTGTTTAAAACAACATCACAATACAACAATACACAATATGAATACGAACATACCATAATAATTAAACAAAAGTGATGAGTCATCAGTGTCAATGCTTAGCACACCGACATGACTGAAAGCATCAAAATATTTTTTTATACAAATTCTATGTTATTGAGTTTTACTCACTATGTTTTGCGGTGATTTTTCAGGTCTAACAAATTTCATTGCAAAGTTTAAGGAGTATCTAATAATTCGTCAGCCATCTAATGTATCGAGTCAGAGTTGGATTTCACTATGTTTTGTTGTAATGATTTAAAATTCAACATTATGGTAAATATTTCTCAAAGTTCTTACTAAAATTTCATTTTCACGCAAAGTCTAAATATCTATTTTGAGTCATTTTCAAACAAGTTTCTGCCTGGAGTAGAGTATTTTCTAAAATATTCCATAGAGAAATAGGATGTTACAATATCAATTAATATCATATTTTTTATATGTAATAAAATTTGAACAGTGAATTAATTAAAAATAATGATCAATGTTCGAAGTGGTCGACTTAATTACAATTTTCTATTTTAAACATTGGAGAACAAAAGTAGGAAATGAATTATATTTTTGACTCAAAAGAAAATTAATTAGATTTGGTAACATTAAATCCGTTTGGTTCGGATATTTTTAAGGGTACGAGGGAGTATTTTATGCTTTTTGTGTTTGATTCATTTTTTCGGAGGGAAGAAGAAAGAGGAGAAAAATCACTCATAAATAAATAAAATAATTAATTTAATTTGTTTTAGCTAGGATTCGAACTCGAATTTTCTTGAATAATTTGTTATTAACTTAATTTCTTTAAGAACTTGAGTAAAATTATTTATTTAAATAAGATATAAATTTATAGCAGACTATATTCTTAAAAGTTGGCCACAATCTTTCATTCATTTCACTCTCTTTTACTTGTGTAATGGACTGATATATATACCCCCTTAGTAACAAAATAATACATAATGGTTAATGATCAAGAAATTCAAATGTATTTGGGTTGACATTTAGACAAAAACATATAATTCTTTGGACCTATTTTTGTTTATATTTCAATAAAAAATGATATATGCAAAAAAGAAGAGAAATAAGTTGTAAAAAAATAAAAATAAAAGAAGACAAACAGAAAACTCATTATAGAAATTAATAGCATTCATTTGTATTATTGCAAATTAAACACAATTACAAAAGGTGATGGAATCATCATCTCTTGCAGATGATTCTTATATTCTTTTAACAAGGTTTAGAGGAAAAACATCTGCGACGGAAGCCATGACAATGTCCTCCGGTGAAACCCTTTGTTAAGCACACAACAACACAATTGTGTTTAATCCAACACACTCCTTTGAAGCTATGACTTTGAGAATCACAAGTCCTTTCCTCTGCCACTATAATTGTCCCCATCTCTGTCCATATCACAAAATCAACAACACGATAAATTAAAAAAATATAAGAATAAAAATACATGGTAACCAAATCACGCTATGATTTAGGAATTCGAATCCTATGGAGTTAGAGATCTCAGGCATTCATGCAATCACAATATCGATGATAGATCAAGATTGAACATATTAGATTTAAAACTCGGTTTTTATAATAACAAAAAACAAAATATACACTAAAATATTGACTGTACGATCATGATTCAATGTTCAACAATATGGTGAGTGGTGATTGTGTGTGATCTGTTGATCGCAAGAAATATGAATTATGATTTAGATATATCAAATAATTTGAATGAAAAATTATATATATATATATATATATATTGAATAAATATTAAACACAATCATAGAAAGTGTTTCATAGTAAGTTGTAATTAACTAGTTAATTTTGATCAGAAAAAATATAATGGATTAATGATAGTATTATTAATTATTTACGCATCAAGAAACACCCACCAATGGCTACCAGAAGTAAAAAGATGACAAAGGTGGTGCAAACTAAAGGAATTGAATGAGTCATATCAGAGACTTAACTTGAAAGAATAAAAAAGAACTAATTGAAACTTGTTGAATCGTTGAAGTGAAATGCAAATAGAGCTAGTGCGTCTTAAATAGGGGAAAAGATTTTTTTTCTATAAAAAATAGGGTAATTTTTTTTTGTTGAAATAATGGTTCTTTTCTATTTTTTATAAGAGAATGCTCCCGTGTCATTGCCAATGAATGAATGTTTTACGTGTACTATATTTAATACTAGTGTCTGTGCCAAGAACATGATAATTTTTTATTTCAATACTATTTATTTGCTTCTTTTGAAGTATTTTATGAAAAAAAAATTATTGGAATTATACGATAAACTTGATGTAGTTTTTGTTTTGCCGTTTTTATAATTTATATTATATTCATCTACAATTACAATTTTTTCATTTAAATAATGTTAAATATATTGACATAAATTATCTCGTGTTAGAGAAAGTTTTGAATAAATGATTTCTAATCATAATTAATATGAATGTGAATGTTAGTGATGTCAATCATACCACGTCGTTTTTAACCAATACCCTCGTCCTTCATTTCAATGGCATAACTTTTTAGAATTCCAATATATTTATACCAATTATATCATTTATGTTATAAAATAAACTAAAAGCACGAGATTAAAGAAGAAGAAGATGAAAGCTTTTCTATTATTCTCTTCACAAGTGTGTTTTTTTATATTGAAATATAAGTCATATTTATAGGACGCAAATGTGGTAAGTTACAAGTACATGAAGAGTCATAAGACTAAGTGCCATTAACAATGAATATAGTCATTCACTCTTATGAGTTAAGGAACATAGAAAGCCTTATGGAATATGGACATCCACATCATATTAATATTATTCATAACACTCCCCTTGGATGTCCATAAAGGATATGCCTCATTAAAACCATACTAGAGAAAAACCCAATGAGAAAAAAATTCTAGTGAAGAAAAATGAGTACAACATCCTTTTGTGTCATAATCTGCCTCATTAAAAACCTTACCAGGAAAACCTAGTGGGATAAAATCATGGTTAAGGGAAAAAGAGTGCAAAATACATTTTTGTCTCCCCCTCACAAAGACAATGAAGAAGTTTAAATGATCTTTTATACTAGTTACTCAAAATCTTTACTTGGCGGTGACTCTGTAGAAAGATATGATCTATCTTCATACTATTCTCCAAATTAGTGGCTCTTTAGATATCTTCATATTGAGTTGTTGAAAGAACCTCTCTTAAAAAACTGCAAGTTTCTTATATGTATAAGATCATAATCTTTGGTAAAGAGCATTCTCCACTTCCTTGATATGGTGTTAGTATTTTCAAATGACCGGGTAGGTTTAAGTATGAGTTTTTTTTTTACGTATTTATTGATCAACCTGCACTCTTTTATCAAATGTCGGACTTTAACTTACATTTGTTCCATCTCAATATCATTTCCATTAAGTATGACGAAATTTGCTTAACACGGGTGCCATGCTAGTACCATATATATCAATAATTGAAAAAATTTAAAATGTTTTGTTTTATGAGCAATGATATTAGTACATCTATTTCATGACAACTTTAGAGATAGCCTTATTTTTCTCTTTTTTTATTGGTCAAAAACAATTGAGAGAGAAAAAGAAAGAGTAAGGATAAGAAAATCACGTAAGTATGAGAGAGAAAGTTGTCACATATAACAATGACCCAAATTTGCTTTTGATAAATAGAGAGATCCTACAGGCTACAACAGTTCACAAGTATTCTCCAACCGTACTGACACGTTCATCTATGCTTCTCAAACGCGTGGCATCCGCACATACACCAGTCCTTTTCATGTCCTTTTTTTAAGCATTTTTCTTGTCCCTTTTTCAAAAACAAAGGAGTGCCTATGTGCAACTTGGTGTGTGGGTCCTGCCTCAAGGATGACCATGACCCTATCCTATCCTTCTTACAGACTAGTATTTTATGGGACAAAATTTAGATACAATTTTTTAAATACTTTTCGTATGGTTTTTTAAACTAAAAATACAACTTTTTTTTGGAGATAATAAACTTTAAAAGAATTATGGATTTAAGAAAAATCATGAATTTAGTTAAGAACCATACGAAAACATTTAAGAAATTGTATTTAAGTTTTTTCCTTACATTAACCGTGCATGAGCTTTTCTTAAACAACACATACCCTATGTAATTTATAAATGACACTAACCTCAGTTGTTTATTTCTATAATTGAGACACACCTCTCTCTCTTATAAGCTAACATTGTTAGTTTCTTTTTAACAGAGATTTTGAGTAAGTCATAGTGCTCCTCCTTTTACGAGGATAATACAATTCTTTAAAATTCATGACTAAATTTAAAAAAATTGACATGGTTTCTCCATCAAATCAAATTGAGGTTTTGATATTTGAAGAGGTTACCGTTCGATCGAGGTTCTCTGTAGTCAACAAAAACTCACATTTACGCAATTGGATATGGAGAACCATCTAATCTTGATTGATCGGTCTAAATTCACTTTTGAAATTTCAAATTATAATATAAAAAAAATATGTCTTTTTTTAACGCCCGATAAAGATCAGATAATTTAGATTGTCTAAAATACATGATTGCATGCTTTTGTTAACTACGATGAATTCAGTTTTCGTTAGAATTTGATACCTATAATAGAGAGAAAGATTATTCATCTTCTAAATCAATATGAATGGATAGCATACATACATATACTTTTTTTTTCTTACAAAACATATATAGGTACACACACTTGTTATTTGGGATGAGGAAATTGCCGCTGTTTTTTATTCTTTAAAAAGACAAGAAAAATTAATTATCAACAAAATTCAAAAACAATTAAAGTTGACACCGGCCCCCATAGATTTTCCCCGATTATCAATAACGAATTCCTTATAAATCGGATATATGAAAGAGTCCACGTTGTTACTATAATGCTTGCTCAAAATAACAATCTCAACCTTCTAAAAGTTGAGCAACATCTCTTCACTCCATAATCCTTATCAAGATACATTGGCCATGGGGTATAATACAGGAATGTTGAAAAAGGAGAATATGAGTACATAAGGCGGTGGAGTAGTGGGGTAAAATGATACTGAAGCACAGTGATCACAGTGAAGCAGTGTTTGTGCCGTGGTGGAAGGAGATTAGAATTGTTAATAAAGATTGTAGCAAAAAAATCCCTAAAAATAAAAAGATTGTACCAAAAAAAAAAGAATTGTTAATAAAGAAAAAAGGAATATTGATGTAAAGTAGGAAAATAGATGTTTCTATTATAGTTGGAAAATGTTAACGAATATCTTTTTTTTTGTGGTGGTCGGAATTCGAACTCCAACCTTACATATATTATGCATTGTACTTACCAACTAAATTAAACTCATCACTCTTTAAGAACTATAATTAGAAAATATTTATGAAAATATGTATAATCAATGTATTGAAAATTAAAATATTTGACTTTTTTAAATAATTGTAATTACTTACTTTAAAATGTTTAAAAAGTATCCCAAAACATCCCTTAACAAGATCATTTATAATTTTTTTTAAAAAAACTATTAGTTCATAGAGGGGAGGTGGGTGTTTTTATTAAAACAGAGGGTTTTTTTTTTAAGGAAAAACACAGGGGATTTATGTGTTGTTTGAGAAACCACGTATAAATTTTCGTGAGTTTAACTCAGTTGTTAGAGACAATACAACAGATAAAACTTAAAAAAAAAACCACATATTATTTTTTTAAGTATAATTTTAATTAATATTATTTTCATCATTCTCAATTCAATATATTATACTTTATATTTATGATAAAGAGCATCAATACTTGACAAAACACTCAAAACTATTTTTATATCTCTTTCTTAATACATATGAAATGAAAAAAAAAAAATACTTAAAATGAAACGGAAGAAGTAACATGTGAAATGAAAAAAAAGATACTTAAAAATGAAACGGAAGAAGTAACTTGAATTCATCCGTCTAACCCATACAAAATTTGCCTTAACTTTTTTTATTTTTAAAATAAAAAGAATGAATAATGATTAAATATTTAAATTAGATTTTTAATAAGATGGGATACAGCTAAATAAAAAACACACACTTGTTGGGCACATGGGTGCCCGTGAACTTGACCAATTACAGAAAGTGAGAAGCCTAATGAACGACCCATGCCAGAAACTCAACCAAAGCCGCAACAATATTTATACGCATTTTGACAGTACCAAACAAAACTTTACCTCCACGCGTCAACCTTCACCCTTCCCTACAAATCACTTTCGACACGTGGCACCCCAAAAACCACGTTCCTTATTGTCGACACGTGTCCTCTCTATATTAACAAGTTGCATGACAGTGACCCGAATTCGCAAAAGCACAAAAACATTTTGCAGTGAAAAATCGCGTCACACTCACCACGTGTCGATCTACAGTACCCTCCCATGATCGCCACTTGTCTCTTCATTCCACGCCCTTCTTGTCACATCTTAAGGGTATTTTCGGTATAACATTAACCTTATTCCTTTTCTTTTCTTTTCGTTTCGTTTCAATTTCAACAACAAAACAATTTTTGTGTTTTTTTTTTTATTATTATTTTTGTTTCACTTCATTTTTCTTTTCTTCTTTCTTCCGTTTCCTCTTCTTCAATCCTTTTGTTCTTGTTTCTTGCATTCTTCTGTCTCTTCAAGCTTCTGATTAATCGGAAAAATTATATTTTCCTCGATTGTTTCCTGTTTTATCGGGATTATTTTAGTGACTTAATTTGAAATTATTTTCTTTTCCCATTTCAATGTGATCTGGGTCTATTCTATTCTTGGGTTTACCATGTTATGTTTCATGGGTTTTGCTGATTCAAATAATCATAATCATTTATTTATCACTATGTTTTTGAATAAAAATCTATGAAGATGGATAAGTATCCGAGAGATCTGCTTGAGAGATTCTTTGTATCAACGACAACAACAACAACGACAACACAGACACAACAAATCCAGAACACACAGCATCATCAACATCAATATCGTCAATATCTTCGTGAGAATCAAGAAGAGGAGGAAGAAGATGAAGAAGAAGAAGACGAAGGGGTTGAGTTGAACCTTGGTCTTTCATTAGGTGGTAGATTTGGTGTTGATAAACATGCAAAGAATAAGAAGCTTACAAGATCTTCTTCGGTGGTTGGAACAATGCCTTTGCTCCGGGAAGATATTGCTGCGGCAGCCGGAGTGGCTTCGCCAACTCCGGCGTATCCGACACTTATCAGGTCATCGTCGTTGCCAACAGAGACGGAGGAAGAGTGGCGGAAGAGGAAGGAGTTGCAGACTTTGCGGCGGATGGAGGCTAAGAGACGGAGGTCGGAGAAGCAGAGAGTTTCCAAGTCGGAGAAAGACTCATCCGCTGCCGGAGCTACCGGTGGTTCAGAGGAAATTGAGGGTTCAGGTGTAACAATGGGGTTGAATAGGTCAACGGTTGGTGCTGCACCACCACCTTTTGGGTTACCGAATTGGGCTAATGCAACAAAGCAAGTTGTTCTTGGTGATGTTTTAGGAAAAGGGAAAATTGGGGTTGGTTTTCAAGGATTTTTTACACAACCATCTTCTCAAGGTTCAGTAGATTCACAAGGTGGAAGTTCTTCATCATTGTCTGAAATGGATAGCAAACCTTTTCTAGGTAATTTAATTTGTATTTACACTTTTTATTCTTTCATTATGAAATTTCTTTATGCTCTTGTTTGTTTTATTTTAAGTAAGGTTTTGATGATTGTTGTTTAGTAGTTTCCTTGTATGTATGGTGTTTTGTTTTTGGTTTTGTGTTTAGATTGTGATGAGGACAGGTTATGTTGTCTATTTCTAATGTTGTGTTTCTTTTATTTTTTATATAATTTTTAAACTAGTTATTATCTGTATGGCTTTCTTTGAAAGTTCTTATGGATTATGTGAGTTGGTTGGTAGCAAGGCTGGTGAAACCAAGAGCATAATTTTTTTATTCCATTCCCATTTGTTCACACACTTTCTGTCATAAATTTTATAAATATACTACCTAGGTGGTTGAAAATTGAAATAGTCTTAGGGTGTAGTTTATTAGAGTTTATTTATAATTTGGTTAAATTTATTATATGCAGGGGCCGGGGTTCGAGTCCCAGACACCCCACTTATTCACCTTATAAGATGAATTCTAGTCACTAGGCTACCTGACCAAAAAATAAAATAAAATTTATTCATCTTTCGACATATCACATAAGCATTTGTGTAAGCATTTCATAGAACTTGGGAGAACAAGTTATAATATGTCCACAAGATGTTTTGAACTTATTTTAAATAAGCTTTGCATGATACCTTACGGAAACAGCTTATAAGTTAAATCATTGAAAACACCTATTTAAGAAACACTTATTTTTCGGCACTCCTAGGAGAATTAAATATTTAACAAGATTGAATGAAGAGTGAAACTCTTTCACTCGTATTGAAAATTGACTAAAGTTGCTTTACTTGTTAGGCTATTCTCTTTTTGCTGTTTTACCTTTTATTTTGGTTATTGTATGTTTGAACTGTGATGATTTAAAACACGGGGTAATGAATAATATTCATCTTAAAGCCACGGAACATTGCAATAAATTGTTTTTTTGTTTCACTTTATCTTCTTTCTTTTAAAGTTTCTCTTGCTTTACACATCAATTAATTTTAGGTTTAATTACACTTTTGGTCCTCGCATTTAGACCAGCTCACGAAAATGGTCCAACCTCTTCCAAATTGAACAAAACCGTCCCAAACTATCATGTTTCTTTGCAGTTTTAGTCCTACTTCCTATTTTCAACTCCAGAAACGCAGAGAAATGACAGTTTTAGGCAGTTTTAAACCTACCCCTATGCTCAACCATGAAATAAACAAGGAATAAAGCATGTGGGTACAAAGAATCTACTCTATTCGGCACACTAACCAAAAAAACCCTAATTTGAAACATATCTTAGAAATTAGGGTTTTTTACTTAGTGTGTTGAATAAAGTGGATTCCTTATACCCACATGTTTTATTCCTTGTTTATTTCATGGTTGAGCATAGGGGATAGGTCTAAAACTGCCATTTCTCTGTGTTCCTGGAGTTGAAAATAAGAGGTAGGACTAAAACTGCAAAAAAACATATAGTTTAGAGACGGTTTTGTTCAATTTGAAAGAGGTAGGACCATTTTCGTGACAAAATGCGAGGACCAAAAGTGTAATTAAGCCTTAATTTTAACACCAAAAAAGGTAAAGAATATTCTGGCTTTTCTTAAGAAAAGTTATTACATTCTACATTCCCTATTTAACTTTACCACTATATTTATGTATATCGTCGCATTCTTCCAACTTGATGTGTTGTTGCACTGAAGACATGGAGTAAATTTATACAACTTCTACTCTAGTATTGCCGATTTGGGAATTCATCCTTGTTGCCGGATAGGTATGAACCATAGTCTTAAAGTGCGTCCGCAACCACAAATGCAGTCACAATATAAGGGTTTTAGAGGTCTTTGCAACGGCATTGCAAGTTGCAACTGCAGTTGTGGGCGCCTCAGCTGCATATGCCCACCTTTGCTGCAATTTAAGGTTGTCATTTTGTAAATAACTAGTGAACTGGGAACACAATTTGAAACCATGGTACCAATAGGTTGTCATTTTGAAATTCTGTGGATTTTCATCTTGTTAAGTACTTTAAACTCTCTTCATTGTCACGGATTGTGAAATAAATTTCATATTATTGATGCTTCTCGTTCGCTTCTTTGAAGCAATATGTATACCTTATGTTTATGCTGGTAAACCTTTAACGGGTGGAGGGAAAAAACTAATTTGTTACTGTTTTACAATGAACTTGGCTATATTTTGGTATGTGTGATTAGCATTACTGACAAATGCCCTTGTAATGTTCACTTGTTGAAAGTTTTCGTACATTGGATGATGTTACGGGATTTGAACTTTTGCCAAACTCTTAGAACTTCTAGATTGAAGTTTTATTCTAGCTTAAATTTCTGCATATCTATGTCGAGATAAGAAAAATTTCAATGACTATTACTATTGTACTTAGTTCTAGCTCAATTTGGTGGATCATATTTTTGGACATTTTGAAATGTCATGATATCTTCGCGCATCCTTACTAATAATGCAAGATCACTATATATGTCCTTTAGCATGCATACTTGCCAATATTGTGAAATCACTATATATGGTCTGCCGTTTTCTTGCTATGACAATTTTGACTATGTTAGATGAAACTAGAAACCAAGAACCTTGCATCTAAGGCATGAAGACTTTATCTCTAAAGAAAGAATCATCTCCTTAATGATTGCATGAGTAAACTATCTTCATTGACTTTACGTTTAGGAAGTTTCCCATAGGATCAAATGAATATGAACAAATACTAAGGGTGTGGGGGTAGGAACAAGAGCAATAGAGCTACTTCTTAGTTCTTTAGTTCCCCTATATAAAGGGAAGGTGATTATTATGCTAGATATTGAGTAGTCATTTCATCGTTTTTCTTCTACTTTTCTTTGAAACACATAATCAAAACTCTCTATATGTCACTTGGTTTCAATACAAAAGGAGAAAGAGTTCTCAACATGATAGTGCCAAAAAAGTATGTACTGGCAGATTTTTTTGAGTTTTACTAACTAATGTTTCTGGTTTAGCATATGGTAATAGCCTTATTTAGAAAAACATTCCTTTTAAGACATTGTAGTTTATGTTTATACTTGAGTTTCTTTCATATCCACTACTTCCATATGAGCGACCGAGCATGTCTGTATGTTGGGATAACTTTTAGCTTTAAGCGTTGGCGATAGTTGCCGAAAATCATGAGCAGGAATAATCAAGGACGCACATTTTTTTGACAGTTTTTTATCTTATGAGTTCATGCCATTTGCTTTCAAAATTTTATTGATTATTGTTTAATGCGTGCCACTGTATTCCCAAGGATTCTCGGGGCTAGCTACCTTTTGGAGAATAAAACAAAAGAAGGCAGCTAAAGGAAATTAAAAATCTCTAGTGTTATATTACGTTCCTTATAGGTTCTCACTTTGGTGTGTACTTTCAATGATAAAACTTGTATGCAATTGCATTACTTGGCTATAATGAAAACAACCATCAAGTGTTATCCCACAAAGGAAAACAGAAATTAAAAATTTGGAAAATTGATTCGATCCAATAGATACATGTTATTTCCTTATAATTTCTTTTCTTGCCGATTTCACTGTTGCTAATTTTATTATACACTTTGATCTGCATCACAGGATCAAGCAGTTGTGGCGAAACAAGAAGCCCAGCTAGTAATCAGTCCTTACAGGAAAGAAGCAGCCAGGACGCCGTTGGCTCTTCAGGAGGGCCAAAGACAAACGAGAATTTAATGAGAACAACTTCAAGGACCGAGGTAATGGAAAATGCATCTAAGAGACCCTATCAAACCCAAAATATTGGGAAGGAGATTGGAACAAATTCAATGGAAGACATGCCTTGTGTATTTACAAAAGGGGATGGTCCTAATGGAAGAAGAATTGAGGGAATCTTGTACAAATATGGCAAAGGGGAAGAAGTGAGGATAATGTGTGTGTGCCATGGAAACTTTCTGTCTCCAGCTGAGTTTGTTCAGCATGCTGGTGGTGGAGATGTTGCACACCCTCTTAGACATATTGTTGTTAACCCTTCTGCTGCTCCCCTTTTGTGATGATGGGAGTCCCTTAAACTGTAGGGCTGTGTAATATATTCATTGTTGAAGAGAAGGAATATGTTAATTAGTTTCATAGTATCTTTAGTATGTACCTCCATTTTGTTTTTTTTGGCAAAGATCTTGAGGTTTAATTAAACAATATTATATAGAGTTAATTGATTCCCTCCCGGAATGGAATGTTTGATAAGGTTCGTCCCTTAGATAAATTTATACACCATAGCAAGATTTATCTCTTGAAAAGGAAGTTAAATTAGGATAAATAATAATGTTTGTAATGTTTGTGCCTATTTTTTGGGTTTTCAGAATATTTCTCCCAAAGAAGATAATCTAGACACTGTCAGATATTAGATGTGAGCATTTCTTCCTGCCAGAATAAGCAAAGGACACTTGATATTGCTATACTTCCATAATAACCACAAAATACTTTACTATGATTTCTAAGTTCTAATAATACATACAAAACAAAAAGGACTACCATCCACATTCAATAAGAAGTGCATTTTTTTTTTGGTACAAAAGATTAGACTAAGAGGAGTGCCAATTACAATTTGTTGTGCAATGACTAATAGGCTTGCTTAGTAGCTTCCACCTTGGCAATTAAAAAGCCAAAATTTCACTAGACCGAAAATGGTGCTATTTGCTACACAAGTTCTTTCAACCAAATCAATATCATTAGTGGAAAACACATGCATGGTGACTACTGTGTTGTAAAAGCTTAGGCAATTATGTTATAAAAAAAATAATTTTTTATATTAAGATCACATGTAATTATATATAAATCTCTTTAATTAGACGTTAATTTTACGAGCTAAGAATTCATCAAGAGAAACGATAAACCAAACTAAAATATTTGAGAACAAAATATATCAACCACATTTTAAAAAACATATGACTGATTGACTGTCATTATCAGCTTATTATGCTACCGCAACCAACATACAAATCAAAGGGATTTTGTCCATGTTATGTTGGAGTGGTGGTAATGCTAACAATAAGAACGTGGGTAATCAACATACAGAAAAAAATGAAGGATTTTTCTAATATCTTTCATATTGTGCAAAAACAAAAGGAACCATATCTATGTCAGGTAATGGTAAACAAACAAACAATATGAAACATTGCCCTCAATGAAATATGTTCAAAATATTCAGCACAACTTATGAATTTGGTTTAGCCTCTCATGTGTGACATGTGCCTCAAACTGCTAAACCGATGCTAATAGTGATCATGTCCTACGACGATTATACCACGTATGAAACAACAAGTTTCTCAAAGATGGTACTCGAGTAACCAAGTCGATATTCAATTATCACGAGCTAAATTTCAGACGATTAGAAGTCATTAACTGAATGCTAGTGGAACACTATAAGTTGGTACTCCTAGTAACACAACAAGTTACTTAAACAAGTAAAAACAATTCTATAAATAGGCCACTTCATAGATATATTTTGGCACGAAATTAAGGAGACAAAAGGATTGCCACTCTGCCTAAATAACAGAGATATTGGTGTTGAAATATAGTTTCGAATAGCAGAACCAGGAGCAGAAAAGTGTTCATCTAATTCTGATTGCCTTCCTACTCAAGCTAGTAATAATGGTAAATCATGCTTTTTCTTTGGTGGATGAATGCTGAATTCTGATAATAATAAAATAAGCAAACTTGAGTTTTCACCAAAACACTATAACAATTTAACTAATTTTCTCATTTCTTCAATGTCTGCAGCATCAATAATATATCAGTTAAAAGGTGATAATATGTATGCAGCATCTATAATTTTCTCAGTTTCCCCTAATTGTATATTTTTTTAAAATTCTGAAAGGTTATATGTCCCATGCAATATACAGGTTTTCATTCCACTAAAGAATATCACAAGTCCAAAGCAGGCAAAAATTGAAGGATTATAGGGTTACATATCATCTTCAATCCTACAAGATATATGGCATTCAAATTTCTTATGGATTATAGGATTATTTTGTATCAATTACTTGTGGATTTTTATTATGTACAAGTTTCCTAGAACTTACAAGCTAGTGTATTTTCCCGGCGTTACCCGGGTTATATATATAACATTAACATTTATGTTTTATGTATAATATTAATTAAAAGTTTATATAACTCCGAAAAAAATTACTTGTGACCTGTATTTTATTAATAAACTATTAATATCTGCTTAAATTATAAAATAAATAAGTTATAGTTTTTTTGACAAAAATTAAATAAATCGTAGTTATCTAAATTAAAAAAAGCATGTTAAGAAAATGCACCAAAGTTTTGTTCTTAAAATAAAAGATTTTTAAATGACAAATATTAGCAATTAGTTGTTAAAAAAGAACACAGTATATAAATGAATTAAAAGATCAAATGAATATAATAGTAATAATAGACTTATGAAGGAAAAAAATAATAGTAACAGTAACACTAATTAGAGATGCCAAAAAAATATGGATAAAATCGACCATTGACATGAAGTGAATAACTTAACGGGTACACAAAGATAAAATAAATTGATTTTTCAAGTACTTTGAATTAATGGATACATATGTAGAAGTAATGGTATCTCTACGGACAATTTATAATGATAATTAAGAAGTGCAATCTGAGTAGAGATATTCATATATACTATATAAAACATCAGTTTTTTAATTAAAAAATTGTTAATGTATTAGTATAGTATGGATAAAATCGACCATTGACACGAAGCGAATAGGTTAACAGGTACACAATAAAATAAATTGATATTTTGAGCACTTTAAATCAATGGATACATATGTAGAAGTAATGGTATCTCTACAGACAATTTATAATGATAATATAAGACGTGCAATCTGTGTAGAGATATTCATACTATATAAAACATCGGTTTTTTAATTAAAAAATTGTTAATGTGTTATAGTACATGTCCATAATAAACAAATTATAAAATTAAATAATATGTGTTTTGAAATCTTTTCCACCCATTGTGATCCTAACCACTTTATATATTAGTCTATGCAGTTGCTAGCAAACAATTTTCGATTGACACAACAAAACAAAGGAAAAAAATAGAAAAAAAGGAAATAAAATTAACATTGGAGTAACACACATACATAAAAAAAAAAATTTAAATATAAAATATTTTTGAAATTTGAATTTAGATTAAATTATTAAACTTAATGAAAAAATATTTTACAAATTAATTAAAATTTTAAATGAAATATTTAGTGGATAAAATAAAAGTAATGTATGTAAAGTAATCTATATAGTTTGTTAAGATAGACAAATCAAAACATTAGTTTTAAACACTAAAATAATATTGAGAATAAACGTAGAAGTGACACGTGACATAAAAAACTTTACTTTATATATACTATTGATTGTATCCATATCATTCAAATATTTAATCAAATTTGTGTACCATTATTCAAATGTCAATCTTTATTAATCGATTAGTTTGGATAATTAACATAGACTGATGTGGGGAGATGTAGTCCCCAATATATTTAGAGAAACTCAATTTTCGAACATGTTTTTACCAATGTATCACTGTACAATTATATTTTTGAATCTGATGATCGAACAGTTTTGTGATTGAGATATATGTATGACAATGATATTAGATTACTCCCTCCGTCCTTTATTATATGATCTAATTGACTTTGTCACATATGACAATGCACAATTTTGAATTTAAATATCTTTAATAATCTATTAGAAAAAAATTATGAAAATTTGATATTTAAAAAATATTCGTCGAGACGAATCCAACATCTTAAATGCTATATTTTGTCTTTATATATTAGTAGAAAAATAAAGTCAAAACATGTTATATGAATAATACATATTTTCAAATAGAGTCATTTAAAACGGGACGAAGGGAGTATTTGATAATGCATGTTTTTAGAGTTAACGACACGAGTGTCTCACGTTCCCCTTCATTATCTATTAAGTTTATGAAAGTTTGCTCTAAGTATTTCACACGTTATTAACAAACATGTGTTCCTAGTCTGCCACTGTCGTCCTAAGGATTTGCAGGAAACCTTTTGGAGAATAAAATAAAACATAATGTAATTGTAGTGAGTACCATAATAAAATCTAGGGTTTAGACTTGCTATATCTTGTTCCTTGCATTTGATTTGAATGTCACTTTTTTCTGTGCTTAACTTTTCTTTAAACTCGTCACCTCAGTGTTTCTTTTTGATGTTGGAGCCTGCATATGTTTGACTTTAATAGGTTCACTTTTGTGTGTACTTTGAAAGTTAAAATTTGCATGCAACTGCTTCTTCAAAAAAAAAAAAAAATTTGCATGCAACTTCGTTACTTAGTAAATGAGATTTTTTTGAACAACAAAATTACAATCTTATTATTTTTATTACAATACATAAAGTGTTAAAATTTAAGTAACATCACATAGTCACCGAGCTAGGTAAACACCAAAATTTCAATCTTATTATTTTTATTTAGATTAGCATCACATTAGAATGTCATGACAAGAAACACAAACTTCTGAAAATAGAAACAACCACGAAGCATTTATGAATTTTGATCAAACTTGAATGTCTTGTAATTGGATTAACCAATTTTGGGCACACGAGTAACAACATCTTGTTTGTCAACAAAAACACGAACTCTGTCACACCTGAAATCAGTGGTAAATACTGAATCTTCTGGCAGAGTTCTTGCAGTCACTAGAGAATTTTCACTCATGATTATTTGTGCTGCTGCTTCTCCATTGATGCCAACCAATTCTGGCCATGTTTTCTTACCTACAATTAATACATCAAATTTTATAAACATGCGAAATAATAACACAAAATGAACACGACATTTACAAGACACGTCTTCGATTTAAAGTGTCTGTGTTATGTACAACCAATGAACAACATTTTGAATAATTACTCAATATAAAGACATATTAATTAATGAAAAATTAATTAATGAAAATATATATGCCTATAATTACCCTTGCAACTCGACATGCTTTTTTCCGCTTGAGTTTGATTTACCTTTTGATGTGCTATGAAAAGATGTATCTTATCGGTACTTATAGGTGAGGATTCATAGACTTGGTTTCAATGAGTCAAAAGAAGAAGACTTGGTTTCAATTTGCCTGCAAAATAATATTTCCTTATTGCAAAATAGCCGGCTGGCCAAGGTTTTCTTATTTCGAAATCGAATATTATTGTTATATTTGTTAAATGACCGGAGGATAATTTTATTATATGCTTTTTGTTCCAAACAAAATTGATGAGGGGGTGGGTGTGGAATGTTAGGACAAAAATAAAAGTCAGTTAAATACCAACAAAGCTATATACTCTTTGGACGGCAGAATTGCATAATGGACCGTAGCCGGGAAATAAAATAAAATGCAATTTTATGTTAAAACAAATATTTTAATTACTCTATTTTAAGTGTGTTTTGCCTTCGATGAGGATATTATAGTCCATGTTTTGGTCTTGTGTTATGAGATATGGTGTGCTAGAAATAAGAAATATATTAAGAGGACTGATGTTGATGTGGCTGCCACTATTCAAAAGGCACAAAGATCTATTGTGATTTTTAAGAGTGGTAGTACCGTGTTGGTGGAGACACTAAGTGGAGATCCAATTTAGCCAATATTTGATGTTCATTGGACACCTCATTTTAGTGGTTTCTATAAGCTTAATGTTGACGCAGCAGGTCCGATAGAGGGTGATAAGTGGGGTATTGGTGTTGTGGTGAGAGATAATGTAGACGTTGTCGTTGGTGTTAGTTCTTGGCCAGTCTTTTCATTACCAAATTCAGAAGTTGCAGAAGTCTTGGCTATGCGGAAGGGTTTGGAATTTGCAAAAGACATGTCTTTTCTAAATCTCATAGCAGAATCAGATGCTTCTAATATGGTTTTAGCGTTGAATGCTCACCAACAATCTTCCAACTATGTTGGCTCTATTATTCGAGATTGTATTAGTTTTAAGAGTAGTTTTCGTAGTTTAAATTTTTTGCATGTTAGGCGTGAAGGCAACCAAGCTGCTCAATGTTTAGCTAGATATGCTCTTAAGAGTTTACATTGCATATGGGTTGAAGAAACTCCCCCTTGTATTTCTGCAATCTTGGCATTTGATTTATTGCCAGAGTTTCGTTAATGAAATTGTCTTTAACGTAAAAAAAGAAGAAGTGTGTTTAGCTTGAATTAGTAGGCTAACAGAATCCTCCTTAGAAGAGGTAAAAAAAATTCGGCAAAAGAAAAGACTATTACTTTTTCCACCCTATCTCTTATTAGCGCGCCTTGTAAATTTTCCGAAAATGCCCTTAAGCAATTCAGATTTTGTAATTCGAATTCAATTTTTCCATTGTTTATAGGTTGAAAAGATGAGTTTCGAATTTTTTCGGATTATATAATCCGAAAATTTCAAAAAATAGGGTGGACTACTTGATTTTTTCGGATTATATAATCCAAACTAAATCAGCACAAATTTTAAACATGTTTGTAACATGAATTCTCATTTTATGGACAATATTAATCTTCCTAACTTTCATCCTTCTGTTTTGGGTAATTGTTAGCTGTTCTTGGTCAAAAATTAGATTTTCGGGCTACTTGATCTGATTGCTCCGAAACTTTCCTAGAAAATCATAAAAAAATCAAGGATTAAGTTCCCATAGAAGGAATTTCTCAAGGGACTCCACCCTTCAAAATCCAAAATTCCATCGTTTAGACCCATTTTTAATTTTTCATATTCTCAGAAGAATCCGAATTTTTTTGCATTAGTTGTATTTGATTTTTAGAATTTTTTGGTGGTATTTTTATATTTTTATTATTTTATTTGATAAGTTTTTAGCATTTTTTACTTTGTTTGTTGTTTGTTTTAAAAACAAAATTCATAACTGCTAAAATGTGAGAAATTCTGATTGCTGATTATTCATAAGCATATTTCGGATTATAAAATCCGAATTAGTGAACTATGAATTCCGATTATGAAATACGAATTGCACAAGGGCATTTTTGGAAAATTTACAGGGCGCGCTAGTCATGCATAAGGTGGGAAAAGTAATAGTAAAAAAAATATAAGTTGGCCTATGGATACAACGTTGTCGCTTGTGAAGTAGATAAAATAGTCACAAGGAAGGGGGGGTTTGAATTGTGACCCTTTAAAAATTATCCTGAAACTTAAAAGCAATTCTTAAGTAGTTTACTTGGAATGTTAAGTTAATATTCTGACTTCAGAACGTTCTGAAGTTCATACACAAAAACTGTTTAATAAAGTAAATGTGTAAGTGCGTGTTGTGTATACTGTAATTAAAGAGTATAGAGAAGAGAGAAAGAACACACAAAGATTTATAGTGGTTCATCCAATGTGGGCTAGTCCACTCCTCACAACTTTGTGAGAGTTTCCACTATGATGCTTGAGCTAACCTCTCAAATCCTGCACCTTACAATCTTTGTTCACCTGAACAATTACAACTCTGTATTCTCTAAGCCTCAACAGGCTTGCACCTTGCTGTTAAGTTAACCACTTAGACTTTTACAACATTTTCTCAAACTAACACTTTAGTACCCCTAAAGCTAGATGAGACTCTGTTTACAATTTGTAAGAGATTTGAATGTTTGATAATCAAACAGAAGAGGAGGAAGAAGAAGTTATCTTTGAAAGAGATAACAAGAAGTATTGATGTACACTACAAGAAGGTAAAAAGAGCCTTCAGTGATAACCAATTTCAATTGCAAGAGCTTCAAACAATTCAAGTTGTTTTCTTGTATGCTTTGCAATGGTGCAAGTTTTGCTAAGGCCTTGATCTCTATTTATAGAGTCTTTGAGCTCATATAGCCGTTGTAGGGTGTCTAATAGTGTTATGCCATGTGTCCTGGGTTCCACAAGCTTTAACTTGAAATTTT